>TARA_R110002126_G_scaffold21556_8_pt1 | contig 29870 bp, 40 predicted proteins | sample TARA_R110002126 | Tara Oceans TARA_R110002126 (sample SAMEA4397536) | marine metagenome | biome: Polar Biome; feature: [DCM] deep chlorophyll maximum layer (ENVO:01000326); material: water (ENVO:00002006), including particulate matter (ENVO:01000060) such as... | depth 30 m | reverse complement strand
GGCGCTGGGGGTGGGGTGAGGTTTGGCGGAAGGGGGGAATGTGTGCGCCCGATTGTTTCCCGGCGGTGGCCTGTGCGGTCGCATTCTGGCGCGACAATGTTAAACCCTTAGAATTCCAACGAGTATGGCGATGCGGTGTCGGGTGTGGATGAGCTCACCAGCCGCGATTGCTGCCGTTGTGCTCATTTGTTGGACAGTATTCTTTGCTTGCCATGGCATTCGCGAATAGGCGACACCTTAGATTATGAACCGCTCTTTGAACGTGAAAATTGTAAAGAGTTCGTGGCCTGGCACAAGCAGGTTGCCGGCATTTCCTGCGAGCTTTCATAGCGGATCGAAGATGCAGGAAATCAACATTCCTGCGATGCTGCTTATGATTGGGTACCTGACAACCCCGACAGCATCGACAGGGGTTTCCCTGAGCGAGTTTTGGGCCTGGGTGCGATATCTTGCGGCCGTCACCAACGAGACGGACCTGCGCCTGACAAGCACCTTCGCAGATTTGGATGCTCACCAAAAGACTATCTTGAGCGATGATTTCGGCATGGGTGTCCCCATGCTTTGGCTGGAAGATAAACTTGCATTTAGCCGCATCGTTGACGGGCGATATTTCATGCAGCGTATTGCCGCTTCGACCGGCGCCACTCAGAGAAGGGCCGCTAAGCGAGGACCAAACAAGACGCCTGACTTTGTGGCTCGCGATACAAGCGGAGTATGGCACGTCGTTGAGTGCAAAGGCACGCAATCCGGCACTCGATATAGCCAAAAGCAACTCGGGGAAGATGGCCCTCCCCCAAAGGGCGGCATTGCTCAAAAACGATCGATTATTTTTCCTGCCGCCCATACGGGCCAGCGGCTTGTTTGTGGACTCAGCATCGGGGTCGAGAACGGCGAGAAAAGCCGTTTGACAATTATAGACCCAAAGCCTGAAGAACCGTTCGAAGTGAGCGAAGCGCAGCTTTATCTTGCCGATGACGCCGTTGCGCGCGGTGTCGTCTCAAAGGCGCTGAGGCTTGCCGGATTTGAGATCACGGCTGATGCGACAGCGTCGCCCCTCGGACTGATTCCGTCAGCAACCCGGTTGCGGGCCGGTGCTCAAGAGGATGCGCGATTGAAGTTCGTCGAAGAACGCGATGCACGGGCTCGCGGGGAACTTGACCGGACAGATCGCGAAATCATCTTCGATGGAGAGTACCGTGGAAGGGAAGTCAGTTTTGTTTTGCCGCGACCTGTCGAAGTGGACCATGCTCAAATCAAGCGAGTGATGCTGCGCCAAGGGGTAAATAGGGACCTCATTGGCAGGCTTCGCCATCGTCCCACATTTGATGAACCCAACTTCGGTGTAGAGTTCGACCTTGGGTCCGCTACCGACAAGAGCGTTTCAAAAGGTGATCAGAGAACGGCCTCGCTGCAGATCGGCGACATTTTCCGCACCGAACTTCTCTTTGACTGAACTCTAGAGCGCCGGCCTTGATGGATTGGCACTCAAAAACGGGGACACACACCGTCTAATTAAAGAATGGAGCGTGCCACGAATAACAGGGACACATACCGACTACTCCCTGTTTCATTCCAATCTCGCGCGCCCCGGCGCACGTCACCCCCTAAACCTCTTGCCCGCCAGTGGGCCCTGCGGGGTTCAGCGCGTCAAGGCCGCCTTCGGCGCCGCGTTGCGGGCATGCGCCTTGACGCGCTGAACCCCGCAGGGCGAAGTCCCGGCATGAGGTTTTTGGTGCGGCTGCCGCGCCTGGCGCGTGAGTCCGCTCTGATGGTGGCAGAGGCGTGCGGGTCCGTCGCGCGCCCGGCTCTCGTGAACCCCGGTCGGGACACGCACCGGCTGGACGCTGGACCATGTCCCGGGCTACGCCCACCCAACGCAGCCCCGCAAAAGAACGGTGACACCCGCGCCATTCGCGTCATGATGGCGCACTTGCTGACAACGCCAACCGGGGCCCGCTCATGATCCTGCGCCGTATCGCCACCGCTCTGCGCAAGCAGGACTGGTTTTCCGTCATGATCGAGACCTTGATCGTGGTGCTGGGTGTGTTCATCGGCCTGCAGGTCAATAACTGGAATGAGGCCCGGCAGGAGCGCATCGAGACTCACAGCCTGCTGGACAGGCTGGAGCGCGACTTCGAGCAGCAATTGGCGTTGACCGACCGCAGTCTCGCGCAGCAGGTGCAGCTTATCGACGCCACAGGCCGGCTGATCACCGGCATTCGTGCCGGCCAGTTCGATGAAGCGACCCTCGCCGGCGATGTCGCTTTCGTCGATTCCCTGTCGACGATGCCGGGGCCTTCGGCCGCCTTCCAGGAACTCGTCTCGACAGGCCGCATGCGCCTGATCGGGAATGCGGACCTGCGGGGCGAGCTCTATGGCTATGATGGTTATGTCAGCTTTGTGAGCGCCCAGTTTGCCCAGTTCGGCGACCCGATCCAGGCGCTGAGCGGCGTCCTGCAACGCTCGAAGACGCTGGCGATTTCGGGCCGACCGTCAGAGAGCTTCGCCGAGCTGGGAGCGGTGGAGGGCGTGGACCCGGCCATCCTGCTTGAGGATCCGCAGATACTCTATGCCCTTCAAACGGCCTATATCGTTCAGGATAATTACCATCTGGTGCTCGTCACGATCCGGCAGGGAATCGAGCGCATCCTTGAACTGCTGGAAGAGGAGCGGGGGACAACCGGGCGCGGCCAGGCGCCCTGAGTGCCCGTCCCGTTTTTGCCCCTTTTGCCGCCAATACTGGCTTTAACGGGCGCTTTGGCCCGTCCGGCGGGGAGGCCTGGACGATGATGAAACTGATCCGGCGCGGTTTCGCGCTTCTGGTGGCGGCGCCGCTGTTTGTGTTCCTGGCCTGGTTTTTCGGCATATTCCTGCAGCCGCAGGGCACGGCCGGGGCCGGGTTTGCGCTGGTGCTGATCCTGTTGAGCGCGATTGTTGCGCTGCTGACCTATCGCTGGCTGTCGCGGGCCGGGCCGAAGCTGTATTTCCGCAATCGCGGCGTCGATGGTGTCGATTCAGGGGTCGGGATCGGCATGATGGGGCTCAGCCAGCACGATAGCGCCGGCCGCCGCCGTGACGATAATGGCAGCGATCATTTCGGTGATTTCGGATCGGGTGGCGACTGAATCCGCTCCGCGCTAGCCGATTGCGCCGGCGAGACGCATCGGTTAAGCCTGCCCAATAGTGCGCACCCGTAGCTCAGCTGGATAGAGCGCTGCCCTCCGAAGGCAGAGGTCATGAGTTCGAATCTCGTCGGGTGCACCATTCCTTCAATCTCACGGCAACGCGCTGCGCTCGCGCCTCCGATGGGGCGGGCTGACCGCCCGGCGCGCGGTCGCACTTGCCAATCCGTCGGGTTCGAAATGGCGCTTCTCAGGCGCACCATTCTCTCTTCCTGTGTGAAACGTGATGACCGTCTCAGCCTAGGCGAAGAAGAGGGCCTGTCCGATCGCCGCCTTTACCGCATCCGGCATGAAGGGCTTGGTGATCAGATAGGTCGGTTCGGCACGCTCCCCGGTCAGCAAACGCTCCGGGAAGGCCGTGATGAAGATCACCGGGCATTCATGCTGTTTGCGAATCTCATGCACAGCCTCAACGCCTGAACTATTGTCGGCCAGCTGGATATCGGCGAGCACCAGGCCCGGCCTGGCGGCCGGGGCCCGGTCCAGCGCTTCGGTCTTGGTGCGGGCCATGCCAACCACTTCATGGCCGAGTTGGGTCACAATGTTTTTCAGGTCGGCGGCAATGATCGGCTCATCCTCGATGATGAAGACGCCGGCCTTGAGCACGGTATCGACCTCGCCCCAGGCTTGCTTGACCAGTTCGGCCACAGCGTCGGCGTCTGCGCCGAGGATGTCGCCGGTTTCCCCGACACTAAACCCCTCCATTGAGGTCAACAGCATGGCCTGGCGGCTGCGGGGCGACAGGCGTTTGAGCCGGGCTTCAGCGCCTTGCGCCGTGTCCGGGCCTTCCTGTGATGGCGTGTCCAGCTGGCCCGAGGTTGCGTTCCAGACGGTGTGGAAAAGCTTGTAGAGCGCGACACGGCTGGGCAGGGTGTCATCCAGCACAGAGCGGTCGGCAATCGTGGCCTCCAGTGCTGCACGGACATAGGCATCGCCGCTTTTCTGGGCCCCGGTGAGCGCGCGCGCATAGCGGCGCAAAAACGGCAGGTGCGGTGCCAGTTCGTCAACATAGCTCATCTGAGATGTCCCTTGAAAAGATCGACTACCCAACATAACCGCCCCGGCCCGGTTTGGTTCCAGACTTTCTGCAAAAAAACTTTTTTCGGAGATCGTGGAACTTATCCGGCACTGGGCCGTTATGGTCCGGGACGCGGGTAAGCTATGGTGCGGACCGGCTCGGTAAAACCTTGATTGATAGTGTGGTGCGTATGGCAGATTCGCGTCGAAATGAGAAAGCAGGAAACGTGGCCCCAGCCCAGGAAAATCATGCGCCCGAAGCCATCGGGCGCCGTTTGCGTGACCTCTATGATGATGTGGTCAATGAACCCGTTCCCGACGACTTCATGGATTTGTTGGCAAAGCTCGACGACACAGCCGGGGACGATGGTGATGAACAGGGCTAGGACCGTGCGCTCGCCCGGCGAGGCTCCGGATTTCCGCAAGGAAATGACCGGCATGATTCCGCACCTGCGCGCTTTTGCACGCAGTCTGTGCAATGATGTTCATGAGGCCGACGACCTGGCCCAGGAAACCCTGATCAAGGCGTGGAAGGCCCGGGACCGGTATGAGCCCGGGACCAATATGAAAGCCTGGATGTTCATGATCCTGCGCAATCATTTCTATTCGGAACGCCGCAAGGCCTGGCGCAAGAATGAATCGGGCAGTGACCATCTTGAGGAGATCGCGCCGATCGATGCCGGCCAGGACGCCGTGATGGAGCTGGCCGACCTCAAACACGCCCTGGCGTCCCTGCCGGACGAACAACGCGAAGCCCTGATCCTCGTCGGGGCCGGCGGGTTTGCCTATGAAGAAGCGGCCGAGATTTGCGGGTGTGCTGTCGGGACCATCAAGAGCCGGGTCAATCGGGCGCGGGCGGCCCTGGCTGGCCTGATGGAGCGCAAGGCCGATGCCGGCGTCAATCTGGAAAGTGCGCTGACCGCCGCTGACGACATCATTGCGGAGGTACACGCCCTTGCCGGAACGCGTCACTAAGACCCCTGAATCAGAGCCGCCGCGCCGCCTGTTCGGGTTGCGCACACGGCTCCTCCTGCTGGTCGCGCTGGCCCTGTCCCCGATTTTCGTGCTGGCCGGCATACATGCCACGATCGATGCCCATGACGCCCGCGAGACCATGGAGCGGGAGCTGGTCGCGGCAGCGCGTCTGCTCGCCCATGACCAGGAAATCCTGCTGCGCAGCACGTCTGATCTGATGGCGGTCATGGTCAATCTCCCCGCCATTGCCGCGCTGGGCGATGCCTGTGATGAAACGATTGCCAGCCTCGCATTGGCGAATGATGCCTATACCAATTTCGCCGTCGTTGACCTGGGTGGCCGAACCCTGTGTTCGGGCGTGCCTGACAACCCGGATCTCGGTCTGTCCGACCGTGACTGGTTTCGTGATGTCATCGTCCGGGAAGAGTTCGTTATCGGGCAATCGCTCTATGGACCCGCCAGCGGAGAATCCGTTCTGGCCGCCGGATATCCGATGTTTCGCGACGGTGAGTTGTTCGCCGTCATGGTCACGGGGATACGGGTCTCGATTCTCGAACAATTGGGTATCGCACCGGCCCACGATACAAGCGGCCGCATCGCCGGAATTGTCGACCGGACCGGACGGGTCGTCACCGAGCGGATGGGCTTGCAGATCAGTCGAATCGAGAGCGAGCGCCTCGTTGCTGCGGCGCTTGGCGAGGTTGTGGTCTTTGAACGCCGGCTCGAAGGCCGGGACGGCCGGATTCTGGCGCTCGCCCCCCTGATCGACAGTGATGTCTTTGTCCTCGTGGCCGCGCCGAAACCCCATTTCTTTTCCTGGCGGTCGATCGACCTGTCAGGAACCCTCTTGCTACCCGTCTTGATGTGGGCGCTGGCGCTTGTGACGGTCTGGATCGCGGCCGATTATCTGGTTCTGCGCTGGCTCGCCTACCTGGGACGCATCGCACGGCTTTACGGGCATGGCCGCTATGATGTTGTGCCGGTCCGCGCGTCAGACGCGCCGAGCGAAATCCGCGATCTGGCAGATGCCTTCCAGCAGATGGCAGCGCGCATTTCGGAGCGCGATGGCGAATTGATCGATGAGCTGGACCAGAAACAAATGCTCATCCGCGAGGTTCATCACCGGGTTAAAAACAATCTGCAAATCATCACCAGCCTGCTCAATCTGCAGCTGGGAAGCGTGCGCGATGAAAACGCTATCCGGGCCCTCAAGGAAGCCCAGTCGCGGATCAATGCGCTCGCCCTCATTCATCGCAATCTCTACGAGGTGGGTGATCTGCGCTTCATCCGCGTGTCACCCTTCCTGGCCGAACTGGCGCGTCTGACCCATGCGGCCGGGCCGGGGGAGAGCGGCGGCGTTCACCTTGATTTTCAATCGACAGCCGGCAATCGCGATATCTCAACCGACCAGGCTGTTCCGCTCGCCATGTTCATGACGGAAGCCATGACAAACGCCTACAAGCACGCCTTCAGGGACAAGCGGCCAGGCCAGGTCCTGAGCGTATCCGTGCGTGATATCGACAAAGATGGCGAGCGCTGGATCCAGGTCAGCATCATGGATAACGGTCCGGGCATGGACCCGAATGAAAAACGGCGCGGCGTGGGCAGTACGCTCTTCGAGGCCTTTGCCATCCAGCTCGAAGGCGAGTCCGCCATCGCCAGCACGCCGGGGGATGGCACGACGGTCTCGCTGGGCTTTCCGTTGACGGAAGTTGATCCTGAGAGCCGCGGCCCGGCCGATTGAGGCGAGCGGGACCGGGTCTGGAACAAAAGCGCCGGTCGCGCGTTCCCCTTGCTTCATGCCAATTCGAAGGAGATCCCCATGAAGCATTTGTGGAAACATGCCCTGATTGTGCTGTTTGCGCTGTCAGTCACGGCCTGCAACACGATCCGCGGCGCCGGCCAGGACATCGAGGATGCCGGCGAAACGGTTCAGGATGCTGCCACCTGAAACGCCTCAAATTCTCCAGGTAAAAGCCCCGCATCTCGAGATCGAGATGCGGGGCTCTTTATGTCGGTCCCGAATGCGTCCGGGGCTAGTCCACAGAGTCTTCAATGTCTTCTGCGGCCTCATCGACTTCCTCGCCGAGTTCTTCCATCGGGCCGTCATTGGAATCACAACCAACGGCAAAGAAGAGGGCCGCGGCGGGCAGTAACATGAGCAAGCGTTTCATCGAATTAGTCTCCTTGTTTGAGAATGAAGCGTCGTGACGGCGTCACGAGCGCGGTGCGGCGCCCCGGATCAGTCGCAGGACAAGCGTGACGCCGAACAGGATCAGGAAAAGGACAAACAGGATTTGTGCAATTCCGCCGAATGCCGACGCGATGCCGCCAAAACCAAACAGGGCGGCAATGAGGGCCAGGACCAGGAACATGAATGTCCAACCAAGCATGGGAATACCTCCAAAACGGGTTGCGTGTTGAATGCAAGCTTACGCGCTTGCAGGGGACGGGAGCGTGATCACGCGGTCACTTGCAGACCAGTGCGCTCCATGAGCTGGCACGAGGTGCCGTTCGACGCGAGACAGAAACGGGCCGGTCTCACGTGAAATCAGTTCGAGTTGGGCGGGTCGGTTCTGGTCATCATCGATGACATCGGTGACGCGCCCCAGAATCTGCCCATTCCGGGTCTGGACCAGCGAGCCGTTCAGCACACCGCTGCCAACCCGGTCGACCGGAATGCCCTGGTTCGCGGCTTCATCGATTTCATCCTGCCGCGCCCAGTCGCGCATCCGCTCGATGCGGGCGTCCGCGACGAGGGTATTGCGATCGGAATTGTAGGAGAAGCGGTCAATCGGCTGAAAGAACTCAAAACCCTGTTCCATCAGGCCGGCTCGCCAGAAGACCTTCAGGGCTTCGATCTGGCCGGATTCATTCAAATAGATCCGCTCGATATGGCCTGTGGCCCGCTGGCTGGCATCGGTAATGCGGGCATTGTAGATCGTGTCGCCATCCAGCGCGCGGCCACCAACCAGGCCCTCTGCGTGATCAAGCCCCGGAAACGCGGCTGAAGCACCCAGGATTGTGGCCGATACGATGGCGATGCCTGCTAATCCAGAATATGGCATGACGCTTGGCTCCAGTCTTCGCTTGGAAACAAAACGCGTCAGTGCGGGGGTGGTTCCACATTCACTTGAAAAAGTTGCGGCGCCACAGGCGCTTCTGTCTTGCAGGGCGGTGGATATCCGCTGCTTTTTTACCCGCGCGCCGGCACCCGGCCGGGGACAGAAACCCGGTCCGGAAGTGTGAAACAGGTGCGCGTCGCAGGGGCGATGCCAAACCTGGCGGCCGCCCCCTCCATGGCGCCGGTCTCTTTCGCATCGCGTGGCCCCGTGCCTGGCCAATATCGGCGGGATGCGCGCTTGCAACAGGGCGTTCACGGCTGGTCACCCGCCGCGTTCGAGATCATGCAGATTGTCACGGAACTCCCGCGACACTGACGCGTTTACCCCTTGCCGGCTGCCGGAGAATCGTCCCTCCCCTGGACCTTGTCCGTCCCGCTCTGTCAGCCGGCACTTTTCACAGAGAATTTTGACCGCGCTGAAACCGCGTTCGCAGAATCGGCAGCCTGCGGGGCGCGCCGGCGCCTCGTTTTCGCGCGCGCCTGGTCTGCCTGGCGCGTGTCAGTTTCTGAAGCGCCGCAGCGCCAGAAAACACGGACCGGCGCCGTGCTGCCTCAGGTAGCAATGGAACGAAGTGGCAGCTGAAGCGTTCTGTTTCGAACATCCCTTTCAACATACTGAAAGTCCATGCCATGCGCTCTTATCGCCTGATCACCTCCCCGGAATCCATCGCCAGTTCCAAGGTGCGGCTTTACTTGCGTTGGAAGAATATTCCATTCCGCGAAACCGTGGCGTCGCGCCTGGTCATCAAGAGCGAGGTCAGACCGCGGATCCAGAAAATCGATCTGCCGGTATTCATCACGCCCGGCAATGATACGGTTCAGGACTCGCGGGCGATCATGGATTTTGTCGAGCGCCGCGAGCGTGGTGAGGCGCTGACGCCAGACAGGGCCGAACAGGCCTTTGCCTGCCGCCTGCTGGAAGGATTCTCAGACACCTGGTTGACCGATGCCATCAATCACAGGGTCTGGCGCGGTGCCGATGCACCGATCGCCGGCATCATGGCGGCCACGCTCTATCCGGAGGCCGATGATGACCGCCGGTCCCGGATTGCGAAGAGCCTGCACGCCCGGGTTCTCGCACAATTGTCGCGTCGCGGTTTCAATTCCGGAACCGTCGCCTCGACGGATGGGTTATTGGTGAGCTTCCTGGCGCTGCTGGAGGCCCATCTTTCGTGTTCCGCATTCATTTTCGGCGATCGCCCGTCGATCGCTGACTTTGCGATTGCAGCGGCCCTGACCACGCTGCGAGACAGAGCGCCGCAAGGCGCGGCCCTGATCACAAAATCACCGAAGACTTTCACCTGGCTGAGCGCCGTCAACGCACCGCAGAGCCCGCAAATCGGCGCCGGTCGTGCGGTCGCTGGCTTGCCGAAGACGCTGGTGGCTCTGTTGAGTTTTGCCGCCGCGCAATTTCTACCGCATGCCCTGGCGACGGCTGATGCCGTGGGTGACTGGGGTGAGGCCAATCCTGGAAAGCTGAATTTGCCAAAGCGTGTCGGTCAGTCGGCGCGGTGTGATGATGATCTGAATGTGCGGCGTGATTTTCGCCCCCAGACCCAATGGTTATTGCAGCGCATGCTGGACGTGCTCGTTCGCAACCACAGCAAGGCGGAAAAAGACGCGCTTGCCCGGAGCCTGGACGCGATCGGTTGTGCCAGCCTGGCCGGCTATAAACCCCGCCGCACGGTCTGCCACGAGCACCATAATTTTCGTCTGGATCTGGTGGATCGTGGAGACGCGTATTTGCCCGAGATGACTTTGCGGAGGGCGTCTGACCTTATGTCCGATGTTCGCCGCGACGCATCAGACTCGGTCGGTATCGAGAATCTTGTCACTGGCTGAATAAATCAAAAACTTTCTTCGGCGCTGCAATTATTTTGGATCTTTATCCGCGGCCAAGCGTTTACCTCCTGAATGCAAGTCGCATTCAAATGGAGTCCTTTTCGACGAGAAATGGAGAAAGCAAGATGAAGAAGTTTTTGATCGCGACAACCATGTTCGTAGCGGCATCCACGGCCTACGCCCAGGATCCGCAAACCATGCAGCAGGACGCCGATAATGACGCCGTGCATGCCGTTGCCCGGGCCTGGGACTATGCCGATCTGGACCGCGGCCCCTATACCGATGACCATGCCTGGATCGAGACCAATGTCTACGGGTCCGGCGGTGCGGAGCTGGGTGAAATCGAGCGCGTAAGGCTGACCGCCGAAGGTGATGTTGATGCCATCGTGGTTGAATACGGCGGCATCCTCGAGATCGGCGGCCGTGAGGTCCTGATCGAGGCCGGCGATTATGCGCTGACAACAATCGATGGCGAAAACCGCGTGGAGCTGAGCTTCGACCGGGCCGCTTTCGAGGCCTTGCCCGACTTCAATGAAGACGCGGCGAGTGAGTATCCGCTCAGCGATGACGACTATAATGACAACGAGGCCGAGGCTGAAGTGGCAATGAGCACGACCCGCTCCGATTCGGCCCGGACCGTGCAGCAAGATGCCGACAATGACCTGGTGCACGCTGCGGCGAACGCCTGGGACAATGCCGATCTGGACCGCGGCCCCTATACCGATGATCATGGCTGGATCGATACGACGGTCTATGCCTCTGACGGTGCCGAGCTGGGTGAAGTCGAGCGTGTGCGTCTGACATCGGACGGTCAGGTCGAGGCCATCGTGGTTGAGCACGGCGGTTTCCTCGAGATCGGTGGTCGTGAGACCCTGGTCGAGGCTGGTGGTTACACCCTTACGACGGTGGACGACGAAGGCCGCATCGTTCTGGTCCATGACAGCGCTGCTTTCGCAGCCTTGCCCGACTTCAATGAAGATGCCGCGAGCGAGTATCCGCTCAGCGACAGCGACTATAATGATGACGAGACTGAACTCGAGACGCCCGACGACGAATCCGGGTCATAAGGTCCGGGTCAAAAGGGTTGACCAAACCCGGGTGGAAGGGCGGCGCGGCAACGCGCCGCCCTTTTCCGTGTGCCATCATGTCGTCAAAACCGGACCAGGCAGCAACCGCGTCTGCGCGCCCGCCCGACCCCGCCCGTCATCGCCCGTCATCGCGACGTGTGCGGCTATTTCCGGTCCACGTTCAGGGCGTCCATGCCGGATCAGCGTCCCCCGGACGCGCCAAGCCCGTCCAGCATGATCGCCTCGCCCGGCGCGAACACCGGCGTGTCGCCCGCAGACCAGACGGTCAGCTGAGGGGCGGTTCCGGCCTGAATGACATTGAAGCTCGCCGGCTCGCCGCGGGTGCGCCGGGACAGGGCGGTGCCTGCGCCGACGAACCAGCACACTGTACCGTCGCCGCGCTCGACCGGTTCGGTGAACACCTGGTGGAGATGCCCGCTGAGATACAGGTCGATTCCGGCCTGCACGATAAGCTGCGCCGCCCGCGCGCCGCCGGTTGTCTTCGCCCGCCCCTGCAGACCACCCGGTGCCACCAGCGGATGGTGACCGCCGAGGACTTTCAGCCCGTCAAAACCTGACAGCGCTTCGCCCGCCTCGAGCGCGTCGGCTTCCCTGACGCGGCCCAGCGACCAGTCCAGACGGGCCTGCGCCCCGCGGGCTGTGGGCAGCATTTCCACCTGGACACCGCTGGCCGCGGCGCGCGGCTGAAGACGCGGCCCGAGCTGGCGCTCAAACCGCGCCCAGGGCGAAGCCAGGCGCGCAAACAGATCGAAATAGGGCGTGTCATGATTGCCCGGTGCGCCCACAATAGGTGGTTCCAGCGCATCGAGAAACGCGCGCGCTGCGTTGAATTCCCGCCGGCGGCCGTACTGGGTGACGTCCCCTGTCACCACGACCAGATCGGGCGCGATTGTGTTGATGGCGTCCGTCAGCGGATTCACGAGAGCGGGATCCTCCGCGCCGAAGTGAATATCGGAAATCTGGACCAGTCGGGTCATCAGGGCAGGTTTCAGTCCGCTGGGGCCGCGAAGGTCGCGGCGTTTTCTACAAGACAGATCTCGATGGGCGTCGCCGCCTTGATCACTTCGCCGTCGAGCATGAGCTCAATGCGCTTCGGTCCCGACAGGGTCGCGGGCTGTCTGCTCATCAGCACGGCTTCATCAGAGGTGGGCAAGCCAGCGAGGAAGGACGCGGTCTTCAGTGCGAAGTCGGCCGGGTCGCCATGCTGCATCAGCAGATGTTCCAGCACCGCCGGCCCCGGCGCATCCGCACCGCCGCGCACCGCTGAAAATCCGCCCGGCGCAACGACCAGGGCGCAAGACCGCGAGACGCGGCGCTCTCCATCATCGAGCTTCAGGCGCATGTGCGGGCGGGCCATGCTGGCCAGGCCCTGGCGCAGACGCTTGAAGGCGAGGTTCAAGCGTCGCCCCGCCCCGTCCGGCCGCAGCGCCTCGCGTGCCTGACCAAAATGCACCGGCATGCCGGCCATGAGTGCGACATAGAATGTGTGGCCAGACACCTCTCCGGCGTGCAGCGTCACCGCCCGGTAATCCGGCAATTCGGTCAGCACGGTCCTGAAATCACGATCGCCATAGAGCCGGCGCGGCAGCATGTTGGCTGTGCCGAGTGGCAGCGGCACCATCAGCGAGGCACAGCCGGAGTCCCGGGCCGCGTCGAGCACGGCCGCGGCGGTACCGTCGCCACCGGCGGTGACCACGGCGTCGGCACCGCTGGCGCAGGCTGCCCGCGCCGCGCCGGGCACGTCATCGCTGGCGTCGAAGAATTCCAGCTCGGCCCAGCCGGCAGCCGCCTCGATCGCATCGCGCAATTCGCCGTCGCCAAATGCGCGCGCGCTTCCGGCTCTGGGATTGAGAATGATTGCGAGTGTTTTCATCGATGCCGCGCCTGTCGCTGCCGGTGCCGATACCAGACGGCCGGAAAACAAAACCGGGCTGTCGCGGCCGCAGCCTATCAGCCGGGCGAAGCGAGAGTCCGGGGCAGAGTACACCTGATTTGACCGGTCTTGTCATGTGTGGAGGGCCTGTCGAGGCGGTTGGTGTAACCGGTTGGGCCTGGGCGCATCCCGACGTCGCAAAATGGAACTGAAGACCGCCCGTCGCGTTACCTTGGCAAGCCAATTGGAAGGAGCGCGCAAATGCCCGACATTTTTGAACGTATCAGGCAGGATCATGATGCTGCCCGGCAGCTGGTCGACGAAATTGAATCGACGACCGAGCGCGCCAGGAAAAAACGGGACGAGCTGTTCGAGACATTCAAGATCGAGCTTTGGGCTCATAACAGGGTCGAGGAAGCGACATTCTACGCCAGGCTGGAAAGCAAGGGCGAGGACGAGGAATCCCTCGAGGCCAAGAATGAGCACCATATGCTCAATTCCCTGATCGAAGAGCTCGACACCATGCCGAAGGACAATGTCGAGTGGAGCCAGAAGTTCCACGCCTTCGCCGAGCTTTTGTCTCACCACATGGAAGAAGAAGAGGAAGAATTCTTTGACCTGGGGCGTCAGGTGTTTTCGAGCTCTGAAACGGAGACCCTCGGCAAGGAATTCGATTCCCGGAAAGACGCCGTCAAATCAGCGATCGCGCCGGTGGGATGATCCGGCCCGGTTGAGAGCCGGCGTCCGGCTCCCGTTTTCCCTGGCTATTCAATCGGCCTCTGGGTGTTCAGCAGGTCCTCGGCATCACTATCGCGGCGTTCTTCCGCGATTTTCTCGTCAATATGGTCATCGGGCTCCACGGACGCGTCCTCCCCCGCCACGGGCTGTATGCGCGGACGTGGAGCCGGCTGACCGGCTGGATTCGGGTCTGTGAGGACATTGATGCTGGCGGGGCGTTGATCGATGCGCAAGCGGTAGATCGGCTCCGGCAGGGTGAATCCGGCAGCCTCGACGGCCATTTTCGTCGCGCGGATCGCCCGGCTTCTCGCTTTCAGGAAGTCGGCCTGCTCCTGATTGATCCATGCCGTGAATTTCAGAATGATATTGCTGTCCCCGACGGACATGATGACGCCGTTTGGTGGCGGGTCGGCGAGCACGAATTCGAGGGCCGCCAGCGCCTTGCTGCCCGTCTCGATCGCGGCCTGCGGATCGTCTTCGGCATCCACGCCCAGCTGGAAATCGAGCCGGCGCTCCGGATTGCTTGTATAATTGAGTATGACGGCCTTGAAGACGATCGTGTTGGGAATGCGCAAATGATTGCCGTCCGGCGTCATCAGGATGGTGGCGCGCGAGGTCAGGCGCACGACCTTTCCTTCATGCCCGTCCACGACGACGTGATCATTGGCCCGAAAGGGCTGACGCAGGCTGAGCATGATGCTGGCGATGTAGTTCTCCAGCGAGTCGCGCACCGCGAATCCTATCGCGAGGCCGACAACGCCTGCGCCGCCCAGGATCGTCCCCATCAGGGTGGAAGAACCGAGCAGATTGAGCGCGACGACGACACCCAGGACAAATCCCGACACGCGCACCGCCTGGGCCAGGAGGTCGCCGATGAAAGGATTGGGCGAGACGCGTCGCCAGAACCGGGTCCAGGACGCCGCCCACCATCCCAGGACAACAATCACGCCAAACACCGCCAGCGCCAGAAGAAATAGTGGCGCCGTGTTGCCGGCCATTTTGAGCATGTCGGTCAGGCGCTGAAAAAACGGCGAAATCCTCTCGCCAACATCGACGCTCGCCGAGATGCTGTTCTGCACGGCCACAACACCATCGACCCGATGGGCGATGTCTTCCGCCTGCTGCGCGCCGGTCTGGTCTGTGATGATACCGTCCAGCGTGACGACGCCATCGGCTACGCTGACGTCAACGTCCGACAAGCCGTCGATCTGAGAATAGATACCTGCCAGGCGATCGCGAATGGCGGCATCGGATGTCGCGTCACTTGCCGTCCGGATCACACTCTCCTGGGGAGGCGGATCAGCCTGCTGTGCCTGCGCAGGATCAACGAGCAGGCACAAGAAGGCTATCACTAGCGCGCCAATGCATTGCGTCAGGAAACGCAGGCGTCCTTGGTCCATATCCAAGTCGAATACCCTTTTCGGTTCGCACTCAGTGCAGAGCATTGAAAGCGGATGCGATCAGGGAATGACCTTTTCCCGCTTCGCGCCACACTGCCATATCGCGCGCCGCAATGCATGGGCCGCGTGTGTCGCGCGATCATCACCGAAAAGAGGGTTTGGGTCTGCGCCGGGGATCATGGCGACCCGGCCGGTCCGGGCATGTCGGGAAGCGGGCGACGGCCTCGCCTTTCACCCTTGGCGCGCTACAAGACCATTGTCGAAATCCGCCTGGCCATGCGAGCCGCCATGGCCGGTCGCCGAACGACAACAAAGCTCAGCACTGCCAGTGCGCTGACCGCGCCGACAGGATTGGCCCGCACCACGGATTTCACAATCTTTGTCGGCGAGGACAGGTCGGGTTTGCGCCGTCTGCGCGCCAGTATGCGGTCGGCGATCAACGCGATGACCGAAATCGAGGCGAGAAGACCTGTAACCGAAAACGCCGCGATGACGGGGCCATATAGATCCTCGACGGTCAGGAATATCGCCGCCAGCCCGAAGGCCAGGGCGATGATTCCAGTTAGCCCGCTGGTTATCAGTAAAGCGAACCGCATCCCGATTACCGGCGCAACAGCGTTGCGGCGACCAGGCCCGTGCCCAATGCAGCGGCGCAGGCCGTGAGCGGGTTCTCGCGAATATATTCCTTGGACTGGTCCAGCACTTCTTCGCCCTGTTCAAGCGCCTGGTCGCGGGTCTCGGCGACCATTTCCGTGCCAGCCTGTGCTTCGGCTTTCGCCAGGCCGCCGATATGTTGAACCAGCGCGTCGACATCCTCGCGGAGCGCCTGGATGTCTTCGGAAATATTGGCCGCTGCTTCTGAACTCGCCGATTTTTCCTGTTTGGCACGATCGGTCATTGGTTTCTTCGCGGTAGCCATGAGTCATCTCCTGTATCGACTGACACCGGGATAACGCGTCAAGGCCAACAAGGTTTCATTTCCCCTGCAACGCATGTCCCGGAAACGCATGTCCCGGACAAGGCTTCAGGGCTTTTCCGGGTCGTCCGGGCCGGCCTCACGGTGATAGGTCAGCGGATCGGTCAAACCGATCAGTTTCCGGACGGGCGCAGGCAGGACGCCACCGGCGCGGCCAAGGATGGAATTCAGGAGTTTCGATCTTTCTCTTGCCCGCATGAGGGCGCGCCGGAAGCTTCGGTCAACGGCGGAAAGAAGTGCGAGGCCGCCAGCGAGAATCGGTGCGCCGAAGGGCAGGGGCGCGACCGTCAGCGCCGCGCCGATCGCCGTCAGCATTCCTGCCGTCGCCAGCGTGCGCAGGCGCTGGAGGCGTCGTTTGAGCTGTTCGTGCTCCCGGATGCGTCTGAACAATTCCATGCGGAATCAAGTCATTTGCGCGCCGAATGGTTCCACCGTATCGGGACACCGGGCCGTCCGGCCGGTTGAGGACCGGTCAAGCGGCGTCGTCTCGCCAATCCTTCAGCGGGGCGCTGACTTCACCCGGGAACTTCCTGGTGGGTCCGGCGTTATCCTTGCGACTATCCCAATCAAACGGAGGTGGACCGATGACGTCGTTCAATCAGCCAAAAGAAGAGGCAACCCTGGATATCGTTCGCATTATTCTCGCCATTCTGCTGCCACCACTTGGTGTGTTCCTGCAGGTCGGCCTGACCCTGCAATTCTGGATCAATGTGATCCTGACCCTGCTGGGCTACATCCCGGGCATCATCCACGCCGTGTGGATTATCCTGCGTCGCTAGTTGAGGCCGCCTGACCCGTAGAAAGCCCCGCCATTGGCGGGGCTTTTTTTGTTTGCCGCCTGCCATATCACTGGCTGTGACTCAAATGAATCAACGCCCTGCACCGACCACGCGGCGAGCGCTGGCCGACCTCTGACAGTCCGGGGGTCAGGTCCAGCTTGAGGGATCGAGACGGAAGAGGCGCTCCAGTTGCCGGTACACGTCTGGGGCCTCGCGTTGCAGGTCAGCGGGGCGTTCGAAGAAGGTCTCGACGGCGACCGCGAAGAATTCCTCCGGTCCGGTGGCACCATAGGCGTCAAACACCGATGGATGGCCGCTTTCAACCCTGCTGCTGTGCGCCTTGAACGCTGCCACGAAGACGCGTTCCCATTCGGCAAAGCTCTGCTGCTTGTCGAGAACGGGCACGCCGTCTGTATGGCCTGACAGGTCGTCGAGCTGGTGGGCGAATTCATGGAAGACGACATTGTGGCCATCCATATCGTCCAGGGCGCCCTGCCGGGCATCAGCCCAGGAGAGCACGACCGGGCCGCGGGCCCAGCTTTCTCCGGTGCGCACCGTCTCGCGTTCCGTCACGACATAGCCATTGTGCTCGGCCCGCCGCGACTTGAAGGCGCCGGGATAGATGAGCACCGTGCGGAGATTGACGTACCAGTTCCCGGTGTTGACGACGAGCAGGCAGGCCTGCGCCGCAATCGACAGCCTCATCTCCTCGGTCACCTCAACCCCGTCGCAACCGATAAACTCGATCTGGTGCAGGAATAGCGCGATCTTGCCGTCCAGGGTCTGGCGCAAGGCATCGGGAAGTTTCCGAAGGAGCGGCACCGAGTCCAGGACGATCGCGCGCTGATCAGCCGGCAACTCCGACGCCAGAAGCGCCTTCCGCAGACGCTGCGCCGACCAGTGACGCGCCACAAGGGTGCCGGCGCCGAGGAACAAGATCAGGAGGACGATCCACATACAGCCTTGCTACGACGGTTGGCCGGACCGGCAAAGCAGAATGCTGTGCGGCGCAGCGCAATGCGCATATCCAGGTGGCGTGAGTGCCGCCGGCGGGGGCGACGGGCCGGCCGGAGTTCGCCTGACCGCCTCGGCTCAAATCAGCACGGCATTGACTGATCAGTCAGTCAGATCTAAATTCACCGCATGATCGACAAACGCGCCACGCTGATCGAGACCGCCATCCGCCTGTTTCACGAGCGCGGATTCTGGGACACGCCGACGGCATTGATTGCCCGCGAGGCCGGTGTCGCCAATGGGACATTGTTCAACTATTTCCCGTCCAAGGCGGCGCTGGTCGAAGCGGTTTATCTGAGCCTGAAACAGTCCTGGGCAACGCATTTGCAGGCTGCGGCGCCAGCATCTGGCAGCGTGCATGACCGTTTGGCCGGCTATTGGCACGGCGCGATTGACTGGGCGCGGGCGCATCCGGACCGCTACGCCCTGTTGGGGCAATTGAAGCTCTCCGACGAGATCGGCGATGGCGCGCGCGCCCACGGAATCGACATGTTCGGCGCGACGCTGGAGCTGATCGGCGAGGCGATGGCGCGCGGAGAGCTCCACCCGATCGAGCCGGCCCTGCTCAAGGCCCTCGCCGAGGCCCAGATCGGCGCCGCCATCGAGTTCCTGGTGAACCATCCAGACGCCATGGCCGCCGACACGGCGCACACATCATTCGAGATTTTCTGGCGCGGCATTGCCGTCGCCCCGACAGGAGACTGACCCCATGACACAAATCAATCCGCAGGCGCCGATCATGGTCACCGGCGCGACCGGCTATCTCGCCGGCGTCATCGTCAGGCAATTGCTCGAGGCGGGCCATACCGTCCACGCCACCGTGCGCAATCCCGACAATGCGGATGGGCTCAAATATCTCAATGCCATCGCCGCCGGCACGCCGGGCCAGATCCGATATTTCAAGGCCGATCTGATGGATGCCGCCTCGTTCGAGGCGCCCATGGCCGGCTGCGAACTGGTGATCCACACCGCCTCGCCCTTCACCCTGAATGTCACGGATCCGCAGACCGAACTGGTCGATCCTGCCGTCAATGGGGTGCGCAATGTGCTCAATGCCGCCAATGCGACGGCGACGGTCAAGCGCGTGGTGATGACATCGAGCTGCGCCGCGATCTATGGCACCAATGCCGATATCGCGGACATGCCGAAGAAAATGCTCACCGAGGCTGAATGGAATACCACATCAAGCCTGACCAATGAGCCCTACGCCTATTCCAAGACTATGGCAGAAAAGGAGGGTTGGGCCATCGCCGGCGCCCAGGATCGCTGGGACCTGATTGCGATCAACCCGTCCTTCATCCTCGGGCCGGGCATCAACCCGGAAACGACCGGCGAGAGCTATGCCATCATGATGCAGTTCGGGACCGGTGCCATGGCCAATGGCGTGCCCAATTTCCGCATCGGCATGGTCGATGTACGAGAGGTCGCGGCGGCCCATATCAAGGCTGGCTTCACGCCGGAGGCGAGCGGGCGCTATATCCTGTCGGCCCATGATTCCGGCTTTCCGGAGATGGCGGCGGCGCTGCGGGCGCATTATGGCGACCAGTTCAAGATATCCGGCAAGCGCATGCCGAAATGGATGGTCTGGCTGTTTGGACCGATCATCAATTCGGCCCTGACCCGTAAACGCGTGTCCGAAAGCGTCGATATCGACTTCCACGCCGATCATTCCAAGAGCGTGCGCGAGCTCGCCATTGAATACCGGCCGATGGCAGATTCCGTGGTCGAGCTGTTCCAGCAATTGATCGACGCCGGCCGGCTCGTCCCGAACAAGGCCTAAGCGCGGTCACTTGCGCCGGCTGACGGCCGGCCTAGACTGCCGTTTCACTGTGCGATGGAGAGTGGGCGATGCGCCGGATCTTGGTTTTGGCCGCACTACTCACGGGGCTCGCGGGCTGCCAGGGGCCGACCCCGGGCAGCGATGAGGCCAGTGGCAATATCCTGACGATCTATGGCGAGATCGGCACTGTTGATCGCGGCCCGGTCGATCCCGTCACTGAACCGCTCTTTGGCGCTTTTGGCATGGAGTTCGAAGCCGCCAGCCTGTTCAACTGGACCAGTCTGAACGCTATCGAGCAGCACTCGATTGCGTCCGATTTCCCGGCGGGCGGGCCGGTCCGGCGCTTTTCGGGGCCACTCTTGCGAGATGTGATCGATATCGCTGACCCGCGCGGCGACACGCTTGTCGTCACGGCGCTTGATGGCTATCAGCGAGAGATCAGCCTCGCTCGCATCGTCGATCATGACGTCATCCTTGCCTTGCGGATGGATGGCCAGCCGCTGGGGGTTGGCGGTTACGGCCCGGCTATGCTGGTCTGGCCGCGTGGCTCGGACCCTGCCCTGGACGGCATGCCGGATGATGACTGGCTCTGGGGCGTGTTCGCGGTTGAGGTCGTCGCGGCTGCGGCGGATTGATCCGCAGGGTGCTCCTACCCCACGTCTTACAAAACCTGTTCCAATCCGCCCCACTCCTGCCTAATGTGCGCGCAAGCAGAAATCGGGGAAGATTATGCAAGATGTGACTGGGGCTGCTGACGCAGCGACGACGCTTGATGTCGTCACGGGGTATGTGGACTTCGTAAATGGCATGGTGTGGGGTCCGCCCATGCTGATCCTGCTGCTGGGGACCGGTATCTATCTGACCGTGGGCCTGCGCTTCATGCCGCTGCGCAAGATCGGTTTCGCCTTTGGCGAGCTGATGAAGGGGCGCAAATCCGAAGGCGAAGGGGATGTCACCCCGTTCGGCGCCCTGATGACCGCATTGTCCTCGACCATCGGCACCGGCAATATCGCCGGCGTCGCCGTGGCCATCGCCATTGGTGGGCCGGGCGCCCTGTTCTGGATGTGGATGACGGCGCTGGTCGGCATGGCCACCAAGTATTCCGAAGGCGTGCTGGCGGTGAAGTTCCGCGAGGTTGACGCTGATGGCCGCCGCGTTGGCGGGCCGATGTATTATATCAAGAACGGCATGGGCAAAGGCTTCGTCTGGCTTGGCGGCCTGTTCGCACTGTTCGGTGTCATGGCCGGTCTGGGCACCGGAAATGCGATCCAGACCGTTGAGGTGGTTCGCACCATTGGTGACACCTATGGCATTGAATACTGGATGACCGGGGCGGCGATTGCCATTCTGGCTGGTCTGGTCATTCTGGGCGGGATCAAGCGGATTGCCAGTGTTGCCGAGAAGATCGTCCCGGCCATGGCGATCACCTATATCGCGGTTGGCCTGGTCGTCGTGGCGCTGAACTATACCGGCATTCCTGACGCTTTCATCCGCATCTTCTCCAACGCCTTTGGCTTTGGCGCGGCGGCGGGCGGCTTCTCTGGCGCCTTGATCATGCTGGCGATGCAGCGCGGCGTGGCCCGCGGTATCTTCTCCAACGAAGCGGGCCAGGGCTCGGCGCCTATCGCCCACGCGGCGGCGCAGAATAATGATCCGGTCGACCAGGGCATTATCGCCATGCTCGGTACCTTCATCGATACGATCATGGTCTGCACGATTACCGGTCTGGCCATCCTGACCTCGGGCGTGATCCCGGCTGAATGCGATGCCGGCCTGTTCGCGCTCGGCGGTAGTTCGCCGGAGATCTGCGAGACCGGTGCCCGTATCACCAGTGACGCCTTTGCCTCGGCCCTGCCGGGCTTCGGGCAGCACTTTGTGGCCGCGGCGCTGGCCCTGTTCGCCTTCACCACCATCCTGGGCTGGTCCTATTATGGCGAGCGTTGTGCGGAATACCTGTTTGGCGAGAAAATCGTCACGCCATTCCGCTGGTTGTGGATCGCGATGATCATGGCCGCGACCATGCTGCTCTATGCAGGCGACAACATCACCGAGCTGATGAACACCATCTGGCTGACGACCGATACTCTGACCGGTCTGATGGCGGCACCAAACCTCATCGCGCTGCTGGCTCTGTCTCCCTTGGTCTTCAAGATGACCCAGGAGTATTTCGCCAAGCTGGAAGCGGCCAAGACAGAGGCCGGGTCCGCCGCCGAATAGGCCTGGACTTCTGATTGTGAGAGGGCCCCGCTTTGGCGGGGCCTTTTTCATGCGCCATTGTCAGGCCGGTACGCGCTGCCGGAACAGGTTGGCGAAGACCAGGCCGAGGCCGATACCGATCAGGTCGGCGGCAACGTCGGCGGCCGAGGCTGTGCGGCCGAAAATGGTCGCCCCCTGCACCAGTTCAATGCTGATACCGTATGACAACAGCATGATCGCCGTGATCCAGCCGCGCCGGGGCCACCCCATGCGGGCCAGCATGGTGAGCACGAAGAAGGCCAGAAAATGTTCAATCTTGTCAGGGCCAAACAGTTCGGGCGGCGTTGGCAGGCCCGGTTGCAGCGCGAGATCCGTGATCAGCAATCCTGTGGTCACAAACAGCACACGGCCGGCCCAGCGCAGTCCCGCATCTGGACGCGCGGCTTCACTGTTTCTAGGGTCGCCGGAATTATTTCGGGACTGATGATCCATGACCACATTACTCAATGATATCGACCGCCTCTTGCAAGCCCGTTCTGACTGGACGCGTGCGGAAGCTGCGGAAATCTACCGCGCCCCGTTCAACGACCTGGTCTTCGCAGCCCAGTCTGTGCACAGACGGTGCCATGCCGCCAACCAGGTCCAGACCAGTCAACTCCTGTCGATCAAGACGGGCGGTTGCGCCGAGGATTGTGGTTATTGCAGCCAGTCGGCGCATTTCGACACCGGCCTGAGCGCGTCCAAGCTGATGCCGCTCGACGAGGTGCTGGTCGCCGCCGAACGGGCCAAGGCCGGCGGCGCGACGCGTTTCTGCATGGGCGCTGCCTGGCGCTCGCTGAAGCCGCGCGACGAGGAGAAAGTTTGCGCCATGATCTCCGGCGTCAAGGCGATGGGCATGGAGACCTGCGTCACGCTCGGCATGCTTGATGATGGCCAGGCCGAGAAACTGCGCGATGCGGGGCTGGATTATTACAATCACAATCTCGACACGGCGCCGGAAGATTATGGCCGTGTGATCTCGACGCGGACCTATCAGGACCGGCTCGACACTCTGGCCCAGGTGCGCGGCGCCGGCATTCATGTCTGCACCGGCGGCATTGTCGGCATGGGCGAGAGCGAGGATGCGCGCATCGGCCTTCTGACCGAGCTGGCGATCATGTCGCCGCAGCCGGAAAGCGTGCCGATCAATCACCTGGTCGCTGTGCCGGGCACGCCGCTGGGTGACAGCAAACCGCTCGACGGCATCGATTTCGTGCGCACCATCGCGACGGCTCGCATCATGATGCCGAAATCCTTCGTGCGGCTCTCGGCCGGGCGTGAGGAAATGAGCCGCGAACTGCATGCGCTCTGTTTTCTGGCCGGGGCCAATTCAATCTTTGTCGGCGAGGAATTGCTGACCACGCCCAATCCGGACCAGCATGATGACATGGCGATGTTCAAGGCGCTCGGTTTGCAGGCCTCGACCTTGCCGGCAGCGGAGTAATCAGCCTTCGCCAATGCGTGGCGGGCCGCCCTTCATCGTCTGCGAAGGCCCGAAGGCGCGGTCGAGCAGGGCGGTGGAGTCCATGGCCAGTTCGATCGCATCGGACACATGCTGGAGGATGGCCATGTTGTTGGCCATCACTTCCAGGGCTTCAGGTCGCAGATCGCTGGAGATCTTGGTGCAGCGCGTCAGGATGTCAGCGCGCAGCTCAATCAGGATATCCTCCAGTTTGCGGCCGTCAGGATTGTCCTCGGATACCAGAAAATGGGTCATGCCCTTGCTCCATGCGACGGTTTCATCGGTAATATGCTCGCAAGAGAGTTAAATTTCGCCTCACGCGCGATTGCGCCGCCAATTGATGGAGCCAGGCAATGACGACACCGACCACGGGCCAGAGTGTAGGCGCCGCCGCCGCAGCAGCGCAGCTGGAAGGCTGGGCGCCGGTCGAGGGCAAGGATGCGATCCACAAATCCTACCGCTTCGCCGATTTCAACGAAGCCTGGGGCTTCATGGCCCGTGTGGCGATCCGCGCCGAGGTGATGAATCACCATCCCGAATGGTTCAATGTCTGGAACCGGGTCGATGTGACCTTGACCACTCATGATGCCGGCGGCGTCACGACGCTCGACCTGGTACTGGCGCGTTTCATGGATTCGATCGCCGGTTGATCGCAAATCCCGGGTGTGCCCCCGTGCTGGCGGTATGCTCAATGATTGAGACGCCTCAATCGGAATTGACGATGACCATGCCGATCAGCACGCGGGCCTCATCCGTGCCCAGCGTCATATTGGTAGCGTCCTGCAATAGCTGCGCGATCCGGTCCGCATCGGGCACGGCGCCATAGCGGTAATTGACGCCGGTATAGACGCTCAACGCCGTGACATACGCATTCCGTAACCGGGGCATGGCCTGCTCGATCTGGCGGCGAAGACGGGCGTCCTCCACGTCGAGCCCTGCCTCGATCTGAAGATTGCCGCGGGCGCGATAATTGGCCTGTACCGTTGCCATCAGGGGCGGCAAGGGCAGGTAGGTGTCCGACGAAGTCAGGCTGCGATGCCGGCTGTCCTCGGCCGGCGCGGCATCACCACCCCCGCCGCCGCCACTTTTCGCAAGCGCCATCTCGCCGGGGGCCAGCATCAGGCCGAGTGCCAGGCCGAAGGTCAGCACGGATCGTATCGGAAGTGCGGTTGAATGTTTCATGCCTGCACCCTAGCGCAAGACCGGTAAAAGAAGGGTTCGCGCATGGCTCATCGGTGCCGGCGAGTCCCGCTTGCCGAAAAAAGAGGCCCGAAACTATTCAATATTTTGCGCGCCCCGTGATCGCCGTCATGGGCAGGGCAGGATGTTTTATGTTGCTGTGTGGCTCGAGCCTGTTGCGCGAACCCTTGGGGCGCGGAGCGACGGCCCGCCGACAGCCCCGCTCGCGTGGGAGGCTTGACGAATCGCGGCCCCGAGGGCCTGCCGGATGGAGTGCAAGGCCCATGAAGCGCATCCTGCTGGTTGAAGATCATGAGGCAGATTCCGCCGCGATCAAGGCCGCCTTCAAGCGGTTTTCGCTCGATGTCCAGCTTGAGCACGCCCGCTCGACACAGCTGGCATGGGAGATGATGCAATGCTGGGCCATTGCGCCGGGCGGCCGGCGGCCGGCCTGCATTCTTCTGGGGCAATTGGCCGGCCCGCACGACGGTGTCTGGCTATTGGAACGGATGCAGGAAGACCGGCGGTTTCGTCAATTGCCGGTAATCGCACTCTCACGCGAAGCCGGCATGTCGGACCGTGCGCGCAGCTTCTCCAATGTGGTCGGCGCCATGGAGCGACCCGCCGATGAGCTGGCCTGGCGCCGCGTCATCAGCTCGGTGGCCCGCATCAGCCAGGCCCTGCCCGATCTGGCGGGCGCCTAGGTCTTGCCGTTACGCATGCCTGGCCGAAGCTCGCGCAGCGAGCGCCAAGCCAGGTGGAGTATTTGGATACGGGGGTGTCCGCCTTCGCCGGGGCTGCGGCGGGACATCCTTCGCCCGGAAGAGCGTTGGGCCTGCCCGGCCGAAGCTCGCGCAGCGAGCGCCAAGCCAGGTGGAGTATTTGGATACGGGGGTGTCCGCCTTCGCCGGGGCTGCGGCGGGACATCCTTCGCCCGGAAGAGCGTTGGGCCTGCCCGGCCGAAGCTCGCGCAGCGAGCGCCAAGCCAGGTGGAGTATTTGGATACGGGGGTGTCCGCCTTCGCCAAGGCTGCGGCGGGACATCCTTCGCCCGGAAGAGTGTTGGGCCTGCCCGGCCGAAGCTCGCGCAGCGAGCGCCAAGCCAGGTGGAGTATTTGGATACGGGGGTGTCCGCCTTCGCCAAGGCTGCGGCGGGACATCCTTCGCCCGGAAGAGTGTTGGGCCTGCCCGGCCGAAGCTCGCGCAGCGAGCGAAGGATGGTGGAGCCGAGCGGGATCGAACCGCTGACCTCGTCATTGCGAACGACGCGCTCTCCCAACTGAGCTACGGCCCCGTGTCGAGGAGGCAAGTACGAGCGCGGATCGGCAGTGTCAAGCACTGGCTTCTGGACGCGAGGAAGCGACGCGGTTACATAGCCAATCATCTTTTGTCGCTCAGGATTTTGCTATGCCGCTCGAACTCTCATTTGGTCAGGCCCTGGTGGTGTATTTCCTCAATCCGATCCTCGGGCTGTTGTGGATCATCGTCATTGTGGGGGTCATCCTGAGCTGGCTGATCAGTTTCAACGTCGTCAATCCACACAATCAGTTTGTTGGTATGGTCTGGCGTTTGACCAATAGTATTACCGAGCCTCTGCTCGGGCCGATCCGGAGCATTCTGCCCAATCTGGGCGGGATGGATTTCTCCCCGGTCGTGCTCTTGCTGCTGATTTCCTTCGCGCAGGGTTATCTCGTTCCGATGCTGATGCGAGTGCTTTGAGCCCAGCCTGGATAGAGGATGAGTCGGGCCTGACCTTGCGCATTCGCCTCACCCCCAATGCGTCCCGGGACGCCGTGGAGGGCGTGGCCGAGACGGCCGACGGGCTTTGCCATTTGGGCGTTCGCGTCCGGGCGGTGCCCGAGAAGGGGAAGGCCAACAAGGCGTTGATAGCGGTTTTGTCGCAGTTTCTTGGTCTGCCGAAGCGCGATATCGAGGTGATCCGCGGCACGACCTCGCGGCTGAAAACGGTTCGGGTGACGGCAGATGCCAAGGACCGGTCGCGCGTCACCGACCGATTGGGGGGAGTTGAAGATGGGTGCTGAGCTGATCGACGGCAAAGCTGTCGCGGCAGACATCGATGCCCGGGCTGGCCAGGCCGGCGCGGAATTGTCGAAGGCCCTGGGCCGTGCGCCCTGTTTGGCTGTGGTGCTCATCGGCAACGATCCGGCCAGCGATGTCTATGTCCGCTCCAAGGTGAAGCGTACCGAAGCGGCGGGGATGACCTCGATCGAGATTCGCCGTCCGGCTGATGTCAGCCAGGCCGAAGTGGTCGAGATCGTCCGCGGTCTTAACAGCGATGCGGCGGTCGACGGCATTCTCGTGCAAATGCCCTTGCCGGATCATATCGATTCCAGCGCCGTCATCAGCGCCATCGATCCGGACAAGGATGTCGACGGACTGACCGAGGTCAGCGCCGGACGCCTGCTTCTGGGCAAGCCCGGATTGCGCCCGTGCACGCCCGCTGGTTGCGTCTTGCTGGCCGAGCGCGCGATGGGCTCATTGTCGGGCAAATCAGTGGTCGTGATCGGCCGCTCCATCCTGGTCGGAAAGCCCGCAGCCCTCCTCTTTCTCGAACAGAATGCCACCGTCACCATCGCCCATTCGCGCACGCATGATCTTCCGGCGCTCACCCGGACCGCTGATATTGTGGTCGCCGCGGTGGGCCGGCCGCAAATGGTGCGCGGCGACTGGATCAAGCCGGGCGCTTGCGTGCTCGATGTCGGCATCAACCGGGTCGATGCACCCGAGCGTGGCGAGGGCCGCACCCGCCTGGTGGGCGATGTCGCGTTTGATGAAGCGGTCGGCCATGCCGGCTGGATTACGCCGGTGCCCGGCGGAATCGGACCCATGACGATTGCCATGTTATTGCGCAATACAGTGCTGGCCGCCGCTGCGCGGGCCGGGCTTGAAAAACCGGCCGGTCTTTAATCTTGCCTCTTTCTGGTTTTTAAACGGTTCAATAACGCCACTCGGCGATACTCGGCGGAAGGGAGTTTCATGATGGCCAATCAGGCATTGCATGTTCTGCACGTAGAAGATGATTTCGCGGACGCGATGCTCGTGCAGCAGGCTGTCTGTGAAGCTGGTGATTTTGATATTTCCTTTGAGGTCGTGCGGACCTTGCGTGAGGCCAAATTGCGTATGCAGGCTGGCGGGTTCGACTTGATCCTGCTCGATCTGCGCCTGCCCGATTCCGTGCACCCCACCGAGACACTTGAGGTGGCCCGCACGTCCGCCGGTGCGACGCCGCTGCTGGTGCTGTCGGGCTCCATGGCGGTTGACCGCGAGCATCTTGGCGAGGGAATCGCCAGTCTCGACAAGAATGCCAGCTTCAAGGTCGAGCGCGGCCGCAAGTCGGTCAATATCGCCCAGGTGATCCGCAATGCGGTGGCGACGGAAGATTTCCTCAGCATCTGAACGCGACCGGCGCAGAAAACGCCCCGCGCGTCTTACAATCCTGCCGCGACCGGTCCTATAATCGCCGCTCAACACGGCGAGGATCGAGATGAGCAGCGCACACGAAATTGACTACAAGATTTGCGGCGAAGACATTCAATTCGTGGAAATCGAACTGGATCCGGGCGAGACCGTCGTCGCGGAAGCCGGTGCCATGATGTACAAGTCGACCGGTATTGCCATGGAGTCGGTGTTCGGCGATGGCTCCCAGAAGAATAAGGGTTTCATGGGCGCACTGGCCGGCGCGGGCAAGCGCCTGCTGACCGGCGAGAGCCTGTTCATGACGGCCTTCACCCATCAGGGGCAGGGCAAGGCGCATGCGGCCTTCGCGGCACCCTTTCCCGGCACGATCATCGCGGTTCACCTGCCGGATGTTGATGGCGAGCTGATTTGCCAGAAAGACAGTTTTCTGGTCGCCGCCAAAGGCGTCTCGATCGGCATTGCCCTGCAGCGAAAAATCATGACCGGCCTGTTCGGCGGTGAAGGCTTTATCATGCAGCGCCTCGAGGGCGATGGCTGGTGCTTCATCCATGCCGGCGGCACCCTGGTCCAGCGCGAGCTGGCGGCCGGCGAGGAGATCCACGTCGATACCGGCTGTGTTGTTGCCTATACCAAGACGGTCGAATTCGAGATCGAGCGGGCCGGCAATATCAAATCGATGATTTTCGGCGGTGAAGGCGTCTTCTTCGCCAAGCTCAAAGGGCCGGGCAAGGTCTGGATGCAATCCATGCCCTTCTCACGCCTGGCCGGACGCATCATGGCCAATCTGCCCGTCACCGGTTCCGGCCAGGGTGAAGGCTCGGTGCTGGGACCGCTTGGCAGTATCATTCGCGGCAATTGAGCAATCGCCTTTTCGGGCGCGGCCTTGCGAGGCCGGCCCTTCGCAGTACGAAAGCAGGACAATGAAGCACGAAGACTTGCCAGGCGCGCAACAGGATGCGCTCGACGCCGCCACATTCCGCCGCCTGCTGGCGCATCTTGATGCACACAAGGACGTCCAGAATATCGATCTGATGATCCTGGCAGACTTCTGCCGCAACTGCCTGGGCAAATGGTATGACGCTGCCGCGAAGGAGCAAGGCGTGGCGCTTGCCCCCGAAGCGGCCCGCGAACGAATTTACGGCATGGCCTATGCCGACTGGAAGCGCGATTTTCAAACGGCCGCGACGCCGGAACAGCTGGCGGCGCTTGAGGCGCGGCACAAGCACTGAGGGCTGTTCGGAAACGCGCGACACCGCATATTCTACGCCCCAAGCGGGTGATAATTGCGCGGCGGTGAGAGTGGGGCCAATCACTGTCCGGGGCCGGAACCGGCATTCTGCCAGTCTGTCACTGGATCGCTATTGTATTGTTCAGGCAGTCCTTTTCCGATTCCTGCCCTGTCACTGAACCTGTCACCCTGTCACCCCGCCTACCATTGACGAAGCGGTGCGCGCGCCCGCATCAAGGCGCGAAACTCATATTGGACCGACAATGTCAAAGAGCGGGTTTGCCGGATTATAGGCGCGTCGGGACGGGCGTGGATAAGGCGGCAGTCCGGGGGCGTGGCCGGACGCCCTGATGAGCGGCCGTCGCAGTTCTCCTGCGCCAAGGCTTCGGACGGCACCTCTTCGCCCCAAGTGCGCGCTGCGGGTGGCTTGCCACCCGAAGCCCGCAGGGCGTCACAAAAACTGGAGGCAGAAACGTTGCGCGCAAGCCCTCCTACGCCAAGGCTTCGGACGGCACCTCTTCGCCCACTCGCTGCGCTCGTA
>TARA_R110002126_G_scaffold142546_4_pt1 | contig 29996 bp, 24 predicted proteins | sample TARA_R110002126 | Tara Oceans TARA_R110002126 (sample SAMEA4397536) | marine metagenome | biome: Polar Biome; feature: [DCM] deep chlorophyll maximum layer (ENVO:01000326); material: water (ENVO:00002006), including particulate matter (ENVO:01000060) such as... | depth 30 m | reverse complement strand
TGTGTCCTCTAAAAACAGGGATTTTACCTTCATTTACTATTTTCTGATATGCGGCAACCGTTTTTACATTTTGTGCAAATCCGTACCAAGAATCTGAAATTGCAGACATTCCTAAACCTACCATTAATTGGGTTTTGTTAGAAGTATAGCCCATAAAATTTCGATGCAAGGTTTTGTTGATAGTGGCTTGATACAAACTATCTGTTTTTAACGCAAAATGATCCATGCCAATTTCTTCGTAACCTAATTCTGCAAAAAGTTGTTTGCCAATTTCGTACAATGCTCTTTTTGTATCGTCTTTTGGTAAATCATTTTCATTAAAACCTCTTTGCCCAACACCTTTTACCCAAGGTACGTGCGCGTAACTGTAAAACGAAATTCGATCGGGTTGTAAGGCTTTGGTTTTAGTAATGGTATCGATTACATTTTCTTTGGTTTGATGTGGGAGCCCGAAAATTAAATCGTGACTTACAGAAGTATAACCAATTGCTCTTGCCCATTTTGTAACTTGCTCAACTGCTTCGAACGGCTGAATTCTGTGGATTGCCTTTTGTACTTTTTCATTATAATCTTGCACTCCAAAACTGACTCTATCAAATCCACAATTGTATAGCGTTTGTAATTGTTCTTTTGTAGTATTATTCGGATGTCCTTCAAAACTAAATTCCGCCTCAGGATGTTTTTTTGCCAATTCAAAAATACCATCTATCAAAAATTGCAAATTCTCTTTTGAGAAAAAAGTAGGTGTTCCTCCACCCAAATGCAATTCTTTAATAATTGGGGTTTCACTGAACTCATCAACATATAATTGCCATTCTTTTAAAACAGTTTTTATATAGTCCTCTTCTACTTCGTGTCTTTTGGTGATGTGTTTATGGCAAGCACAAAATGTACACAAACTCTCGCAAAATGGTAAATGAATGTAAACACTAATACCTTCTTTTTGATTGCTTTCTATAAAAGATTTCTGAAAACTTTCTTTCCATTTTTCTTTGGTAAAAGTGTCTGTATCCCAAAAAGGAACAGTCGGATAACTGGTGTATCTTGGTCCTGGAACGTTATATTTTTGAATTAGTGATTTCATTTTTTTTGTTTTTTTAGATACAGATTTCTCGGCTACACTGCGTTCCGATCGAAATGACAATTGGTTACTGGTTCTCAAAAGCAATGATTACTTCAATCATACTTTTTTCGTAATAACACAGTATTTAAATTAATCGTTAGGCCAACTCTAAAGCAATTTCAATCATCTCTTTAAAGGTGATTTCTCTTTCTTCTGCCGTAGTTCTTTCGCCTGTAACCAAACTATCTGAAATGGTTAGGATCGATAAAGCATTTACATTGTGTTTTGCAGCAATAGTATACAAACCATTAGTTTCCATTTCTACACACAACACCCCATAATCTGCCCATTTTTTATAGCTATCAAAATCATCGGCATAAAATTCGTCAGAGCTTAGAATGTTGCCAGCCTTTATCTGTACACCTTGTTGTTCTGCTATTTTTATCGCTTTTTTAAATAACGCAAAACTTGCAGTTGGCGCAAAATCTGCTCCATTAAAACGTATGGTATTTAGCCCTGAATTTGTAGACGCTGCCATGGCAATTACAATGTCTCTAATTTTTACATCTTTTTGATACGATCCTGCTGAACCTACTCTTATTAAATTCTGTACACCATAATCGTTAATCAGTTCGTGTGCATAAATTAATGTCGATGGAATTCCCATACCTGTTCCTTGCACCGATATTCTTTTTCCCTTATAGGTTCCTGTAAAACCCAACATACCACGAACATCGTTGTATTTTATAATATCTGTTAAGAAAAAATCTACAATCCATTTTGCCCTCATTGGATCTCCAGGTAGTAAAACTGTTTCAGCAATGTCTCCTTTTTTTGCTGCGATATGCACACTCATAATTAATAGTTATTATTTTCTGAAACACCTGTTTTAACCAAAGAAACTCCAGAGGAAGTTCCTAATCTGGTAATCCCCATTTCTATATATTTTTCAGCTGTTGCTATATCTCTAATACCGCCAGCCGCTTTTATTTGTACTTTGTCTTGTGCTACACTTTTCATAATTAGTACATCTTCAAAAGTTGCTCCACCTGTGCCAAAACCTGTAGCTGTTTTTATAAAATCTGCTCCTGCATTAACAGCCAATTGGCTAACCGTTTTAATTTGCTCTTTTGATAAATAACAGTTTTCAAAAATCGTTTTTAACGTATTCTTTCCAATCGCTTGTTTTATCAATCTGATTTCATTTTCTACATACTCAAAATCGCCATCAATAAGTTTACCAATATTGATAACCATATCAATTTCTGAAGCGCCATTTTCAATGCATTGTTTTGCTTCAAAAACTTTAGCTTCAGTAGTCATTGCTCCTAAAGGGAAACCAATAACTGCTGCGATTTTCACATCGCTATTTTCAAGCTCTTGTTTAGCTAATTTCACATAACAACCATTTACACAAACTGCATAAAAGTGGTATTTTTTAGCTTCTTCACATAACTGTATAATATCCTTTCTCGTAGCCGTAGCTTTTAACAACGTATGATCTATGTATTGATTAATATTCATTTTTGTTTGAGTTTTTTACCTAATATATTGGTAGAAATTGTTGTAAAAACAACAATACTAATTGAGCTTAAAGGCATTAAAATTGCGGCGATTACTGGCATTAATTGACCCGTGATAGCAAAATAAAGTCCGACTGCATTATAACATAAAGAAAGTACGAAACAGTACTTTATAATTGAAATTGCTTTTTTTGACGCTCCTAAAAAATGTTCGATATTCTGAAACTGAGAAGCATCTAAAATAGCATCACAAGCAGGAGAAAAAACGTTAATATTTTCGGACAACGCAATACCAACATCACTTTGGGCTAATGCTCCAGCATCATTTAAACCATCGCCAATCATGGCTACTTTTTTATTTTTCTGTTGAATTTCTTTAACTACATTTAATTTGTCTTCTGGTTTTTGATTGAATAATAAGGTGGTTTTTGATGGTAATTTATGTGTTAAAAATGCACGTTCGCCTTCATTATCACCAGAAACAACAGCCAAATCGTAGTTGTTTTGCAAACTATTAAAAACGTCTTGTACTCCTTTTCTGTATGTGTTTTTAAATGTAAACTTTCCTTTATACAAATTATTAAAGCTAAGATGTACAGAAGTATCAAAAGACGATTTTATAGCATCATTTTTAACAAAAGAAGCAGCGCCTAATTTTAGGCTATTTGTTTGATATTGAACTTCTATTCCCTCACCTACAACTTCTTTATAATAATCAACTTTTAATGTTTTTACATCAGAAAAAGTATTGTATAACGTTCTACTTAAAGGATGGTTTGACGCTCGTAAACCACTTTTTAAAATACTTTCTTCTTGTTGATTTAAGGCTATGCCATCATAAGAAATACTACTTTTTGCATTGGTGGTTAGCGTTCCTGTTTTATCGAAAATTACAGCATCGATACTTGCCAATTGTTCAATTACTGTGGCATTTTTTAAATAAAATTTTTGTTTTCCAAAAATGCGTAATAAATTCCCCAAAGTAAATGGTGCTGCTAATGCAATTGCACAAGGACAAGCAATAATTAAAACTGCTGTAAATACATTTAGTGCTTTACTGGCATCAAAATAGAGCCAAAATACAGTTGATAAAAACGCAATTAACAGCACAACAATAGTAAAATTTTTACTGATGCGATCTGTAAGGGTTTTAAAATGCGATGATTTATTCTTATCAAAAATAGCATTACTCCATAGTTGAGTTAGGTAACTTTGCGAAACAGAAGCTAAGACTTCCATTTCTAAAACACCTGATAATTGTTTACCACCTGCAAAGAGTTTATCGCCTGATTTTTTGGCAACAGGCTCAGCTTCACCAGTTACAAAACTGTAATCGATATTTGCATTGCCATTGATTAAAATACCATCTACAGGAATTAATTCTTGATTTCTGATTAATAATCGGTCTCCTTTACTCACATCATAAATCTGAACGTTTTCTTCTTTTTGATTCGCTAATATTCGAGTGACTGCAATTGGAAAATACGATTTATAATCGCGCTCAAAAGATAAGAAGTTATAGGTTTTTTGTTGAAAAAATTTACCTAATAATAAAAAGAACACCAATCCTGTTAAGCTGTCGAAAAAACCAGTTCCTAAATCTAAACTAATTTCTGCGGTACTTCTGATGAATAAAACTGAAATTCCGAGTGCAATAGGTACATCAATATTTAAAATTTTAGAACGTAAACCTTTAAAAGCAGCGATGAAATAATCGTTTGCGGCATAAAAAACGACAGGTAAAGAGAAGAAAAACATTAACCATCTAAAGATATTTTTATATTTTTCTAACCAAAAGCCATCAACCTCAAAATATTCTGGAAAAGAAAGAAACATTACATTACCAAAAGCAAAACCGGCAACACCTAATTTGTAGATTAAACTTCTGTCAATTTTCTTTTTTCCTACTTCATAATCGTCTAAACTAATGTAAGGTTCGTAGCCTATTGAACTTAATAACAAAACTACTTCTTTTAAAGAAGTAGTGTTCGAGTTATAAGAAACACGCACTTTTTTCTTAGGAAAATCTACTTGAGAAGTTGTAATTTTCGGATTTAATTTATGCAAATTTTCTAATACCCAAATACAAGAACTACAGTGAATATGAGGAATGTATAAAGTTGCAATTTGAGTATTATCATCATTAAAATCTAACAATTTCTCAAGAATTTCTTTGTTCTCAAGAAAGTCGTATTTACCTTGAATTTCTGTAGGAACAGCTCCCGGATTATCTTGAAAATCGTAATAACACGTTAAGTCGTTATCAGAAAAAATTTCATAGACGGTTTTGCAACCATTACAACAGAAATTTTTATCATCGACTTTTATGATATCTTCTTTACAAGAATCTCCACAATGATAACAATGTGTAGTATTCATATTTACTCTTTTGCCTGTGGCAAATTTCTATTAAGATTTCGATTTAAAATATGATTTTTGTCAGTTTTTCAATATATTTGAGGTGATAATAAATTGTTTCACCTATGAGTAAATGTCAACAGTGTATTGTACGTCAGTTTAATTCGTTAAAACATCTATCTAAAGATGAATTGATAAGAATGTCTGCTTGCAAGACATCTAAAATTATAAAGAAGGGTGAACCTTTATTTGAAGAAGGAGATCATATTAATGGTGTTTTTTGCATTAAAGAAGGCATTTGTAAAATTTCGAAAATGAGTGAAAATGGAAAAAATCAAATTGTAAGTTTGGTACAACGTGGTGATTTAATTGGAGAACGAAGTTTAATAACTGACGAAGTTTCTAATTTAAGTGCGGTGGCTATTAATGATATGGAGGTTTGCTTTATCCCTAAAGAAGAAATTATTAGTGATTTAGAAAAAAATCCTGATTTTACGATGGATGTTTTAAAAAACATGGCTTCTTCTCTAAAAAAAGCGGATAATATTATTGTAGATATGGCTCAAAAAAGTGTAAAACAACGTTTGGCTGAAACACTTTTAAAATTAGAAAGCAAATTTGGCACAAACGAACAAGGAGCTATCAATGTAAATCTATCTAGAGAAGATATTGCCAATATTATTGGTACCGCAACTGAATCTGCCATTCGTTTACTTTCAGAATTAAAGAAAAGCGGTAGTATCGAATTTATTAAAAAAGATATTAAAATTTTAGCCCCAAAAGAATTAGTGAAAATTTCTAATGGGTTTTAACTATTTATTTTTATATTATTTTTTTAATACTGAGTTCTAAAAATTTTGTTTTTATCCAAAGTTGCATTTTTTTTAAGTTTTCATTTATTCTGGCCTCCCTTTTAATTTTCTAATATAAATACTGTATAGAAATACTGTTATAGATGCAGTTATAAACACTACAAAAAAACCAAAGCTTTTAAACCAGATTTCGAAATTACTTTGATAGCTATATTCTTTAGGATACAAATCTAAATGCGCAAGGCGTAATTGCCTTATGTAACTTAAACAGCTAAAAAGAATAAAAATGGGTGGTGCAAACACCCCTATAGACCACATTATATATATGCTAATCTTTTTCCATTTTAAGATATAAGATATTATGGAAAAAGCGATAATTAAAAATGATATAATAAGCATTATAGCGTAAGATCTAGATTCACTATTCTTAAAAAAAATAGATGTAGATGACATTAACCAAACTATAATTACCAATACTACTATGCCTGCTACAATAGAAAGTAGCACATTTTTAATACTTGTGGTTTTAAAAATAAAGAAGAATAATGCTAAAAAGTAAGCAAAACCAATAAAAAAATATATAAAACCTACTTGTAATTTACCAAAATAAGCATCGTGAATATTTTTAAAAGCATTATCTGTATTGCCTAAACTAACATACAATCTTTCTGAAAAGGAAATATCATCATAAAACCTACTTTTAGAATCATTAAAATTACCAGATATATTTGGAGGAGATTGATTAATAAGTGTAATTAACAGATAACTAGGTTGATTGTAAACCAATTTAAACCAAGTTTCTACATCTAAATTGTGGTTGATTTTGTATTTATCTGTTAATCCTAAAAAAGTGGTTAACGCTTTTTTAATTTCTGCTTCATCACCACTTTCTAGTAGTTCTTGATGATTCTTTAGTTGCGCTTTATAAGCCAGCGAATCTTGCCCAGAAATAAAAAGTTGTTTTGAATAGTTTAATAAAGAAGGGTGTATTAAGTCTTTAAATTGACTTACATCTTTTACAATTCTATATTTAAAATCGTTTTTTGAATACCAGTTTCTATCGGGATTTTCTGCTTTATCTTTTAACCATAAAGCCTCATTTATGGAATAAAACTGATAAAAAAGTTTGTTTTTTACAATATATGGTTTTGTAATATCAATATTAAAATCACTTACATTCTCTTCTAAAAAATAATCAGCATTATCATCTATATTATTATTTTCTTGAATATTGTTTTTAAGCTTATCACTATAAGATACTTCTAAAGGAAATGGTGACGGATATTGTTTGTTTTTAATTTCATAATCTGATTGATTTTGCGCTAAAAATAAAGCGTTTTTATTAAACGATTTGATATCTACATCTACTTCTTCCCAATTATAATTCAGTTTTATCTTTGTTACCAAACCTTTCTGGAAAGAAAAATACTGCGTAATACTAATAAAAAATATTAAGAAAATAATACAGAATTGCTTGAATAAAAAAAATTTTGGCAAATAGTATAAATTCTTAAAAGCGTTATTTCTGATGTAGAAAATAATCCAAATTAAAATGATGAAAATAGAGAATAGAACATTGTAGTATACTGCAGAAGAATCAAAAAAGAAATTTTCTAAATTATGATGTTCTTTTAAATCTTGAATTTGGTTTGCAGATAAAAAACCGATTGCAAAAAATAAAATATGGACTAAAATATTTACGCCAATCATCCAAACCAATCGTGTGTTCCAGATAAGTGGATAATTTTCTAAAAGGTATTTATTTATTTTATTTATAAAATTCATAGTAAAATTTTCTAGAGGTTAGTACACAAAAAAGCGTCTTGTAGATTTTGAGATATCTCTAATATATTGCACAGAAATATTGTGTTTTGCTATTGCCATTAAAACATCATTAAACGTAATTTCTGTTGCAAAATATAAAATATACACACCTCCATTAAACGCTAACTTTTGCAATTCTTGATTAGAAAAAACACCTTCAATTTCATCTCTGGTATTTTCGGTATCTAATTCTATAATTAAGCTCTCCATTTCTTTTCCTTCTAAGTTTAACTGATTAGAAGGTTTGCCATTTCGTAAATAAATAACGTGGTCAGATATTTTTTCTACTTCGTACAATTGTTGAGAAGAAAACACCATAGCAATTGGGTTTACAGCACTTTTAGAGAGCATTTGTAAATCTTCTAAAATAATTTGTTGCGCCAAAATATCGAGATTTGCTAATGGTTCATCTAACAAAATAATTTCTGGCTTTCTAAGCATTGTTCTAGCGAGTTCGAATCGCATTTTATAGCCTGATGAAAGTTCACTCCATTTTAAATCTTTGTGTTTCCATAGTCCGAATCTGGCTACCATCATCAATACTAGTAGATCGTTTTTATTTCCTTTTATGTTGTGGTGTACTAAGGCAAACTTTAAATTATCTAATACTTTGCCATACCAAACTGCGGTTCTTTGAGGTATGTATACTAATTTTGATAAAACATCATAATCATCAATATTTTCGGTAGAAAAAGAATACGTTACTTTGCCATTTGTTGGCGCCAAGATTGAGGCTAAAACTGTTAATAAGGTCGTTTTTCCATTTCCGTTTTCGCCTACTAAACCAAAAATATCACCTTTATTTAAGGTAACATTTACAGGACCTAAAATAAATCTCCCAGTATTATAATTTTTAGAAATATTAGTCGCTTTTAAAATGGTCGTACCCAATTCGTTTTGAATTTCGAGCTTACAACTTTTAATTTCTTTAGCACATTTTTTAAACGTATCTAAGAGTGAAATTTTATCTCCAGTGTGTTTTTCATATTGCGCTACAAAATGTAATGTTTTTGTAAAAATAAGTTCATTATCTGTATTTAAAGCAGCATCTAAAAGCATTCTATACCCTAAAGAAAAATCTCCTCTTTTAAAATATAGCACTGCATTATCTATGAGTTCTTCTTGTTTGTTTATCATTTAAAATGGAATTGTAGCAATTTTGATTTAAAAATAGTAATTTTAAAAAGACCTATCTCTATGGAACTCCATAAATTAGTGTTTTTCTTGGCTATTTAACAAACCCTTATAAATAACTTTTGTATTCTAAAAGATTTGCTACATTTGTTTTATACGTTTATTAATCTATCCCCAACTTAGAATGAAACAAATTATTATCCTATTATTAATAATTATCGCCTCAATTATTGGCTACGGAAAATATAGCGATTACAAAAGGTATAATGCGCCTGAGGTAAATTATCGAACAGAAGCACAAATAGATGTAGCTTATCATAACCAAGTACTTTTGTTAAATTACAACGAGGCTATAGAAGATTTAAACGGCTTTGTAATGTTACAATGGACTGCAAACGAAATTGATGTAAGAACGCCAGAAGATGATAATTTAGAATCTAAAAATGCTGTTGAAAAATATGCAAAAAAACTAGCCAAAGTGCGTTATTACCAAGCTATTCTTGAAAATTCTTTACAACTTAAAGAAAAAGGATTATCAAATACTCAAATAAAATTTATCGAAGAAAAAGGAATTGATTTAGAGACTTACCATAGAAAATTAAAATACGAAAAAATTAAAAGTCTTTTAACGACAGATATAAAGCTATATAATGGCTCTAAAAACGCTATTATTTATGAGGTTCAAAAAGAATTAAACAATAAGGGGTACCAGCTTACTATAGATGGAGTATATAGAATTGAAACCCTTAATGCTATTAAAAAATTTGAAGAAAGTAATAACCTTTTAGCTGATGGTTTATTAGACGATTTAACTGTTGAAATGATTTTTCAGTAACTAGTTATTGGCATTATCTCATAAAATTTGTAGGCTTCAAAAACTCAGGATTTATTAAATCCTGAGTTTTTTATTTATCATTATTAAAACATCTTTAAGTTAACAAGAAAGACCTTTGATTTTTTGATGAAATTAAAACAACTACCCATTTTAAATAGTATGTAGAATTTTAAATACTTTTTACTAACCTAATAAATTCTGCTCTGTACCCATCTTTATCTTCGCCTCTACCATTTTGAGCTAATTGAAGAATTGTAGCTTTTTTAACCTCTTTAGTAAACTGCGATTTTCTTAATTTCATTCCGAATAAAGCAACAGCAGTTGCAAATTGCATATCTTGAGAAGCTCCTGTTATTGCGTCATTTTGAATATGAACCATTTCTATACTTTCTGTAGCTGATGGTTTTTTATATCTAAACTTGACTGTAAATAATTCATTGTTATCAATTACATTATTTTTATTCTTAGCAGTATATTTTAGTTTTGGCACATCTTTTAAAAACTTGCTATTATCATCCAAAAGAATAATTTCATATAAGGCAGTCACTTTGTGTCCAGCTCCTAATTCGCCAGCATCAATAGTATCATCTATAAAATCTTCATCATTTAGCAACCTATTTTCGTAACCAATTAATCTATATCCTTTTACTTTATTCGGGTTAAACTCAATCTGAATTTTAACATCTTTAGCTATAGTATGCAAAGTACCTCCGAATTCTTTTCCAAAGACTTTTTGGGCTTCTTGCATGGTATCTATATACGCGTGATTGCCGTTTCCTTTATCTGCTAAAATTTCAAGTTTAGCATCTTTATAATTTCCATAACCAAAACCCAAAACCGATAAAAACACCCCTGTTTTTCTTTTCTCAATTATAAGGTTTTCCATATTTTTATTACTTGAAGCTCCCACGTTAAAATCGCCATCGGTAGCCAAAATTACTCTGTTATTTCCTTTTTTCTTGAAATTTTTTTCTGCCAATTTATATGCTAATTCTATTCCTTGTCCTCCTGCTGTAGATCCTCCTGATTCTAAATTGTTTAATGCATTTATAATTTTTTCTTTATACTTTCCAGAAATAGGTTGCAAAACTACACCAGCTGCACCCGCATAAACTACAATGGCAACTTTATCTTGCGCACGTAACTGATTTACCAAAAGTTTAAAAGCAGATTTTAGTAAGGGCAATTTATTTTGAGCCCCCATAGAACCAGAAACATCAATTAAAAAGGTAAGGTTAGAAGGTGGTAATTCTTCTTGATTAAACGTTTTTCCTTGTAAACCTATTCTAACCAACTTTGAATTAGGGTTAAAAGGTGTTTTTGTAACTTCTGTAAAAATAGAAAATGGGTGTTCATCTTTTGGTTGCGGATATTGATAATCAAAATAATTAATCATCTCCTCTATTTTTACAGCGTCGAAAGGAATGTTTTCTCCATTATTTATCATTCTCCTAACATTACTATAAGATGCCTTATCTACATCAATAGAAAAAGTAGAAAGTGGATTTAATGCAACTCTTTTAAACTGATTTTCGTGAATCTGTGCATACGATTCTTGATTTTCTAATCTATAATTACCTTGTTTAGTTGTAATAACAATACAGCCATTTTTGGCAGATTCTCCAAAAATCTTTTTTGCTTTGTATGATTTATAAATATTTACTTTTTTAATATCATCTTTATTTAAATTTTTAATTATAGTATTGTAACTGCTCTGAATAGGAACGCCATCTACAATGTACAAGGGTGTTTCAGTTTTAGAAATTGAAGCTGCTCCCCTGATTTTTATTGGGTTATTGATGCGGTTTTCGCTTTTAATTTCTACACCTGCAACTCGACCTTTTAAAGCATTACTTATTTTATTGTGGTAAGCCTTTCTCTTATCTGCTTTTATTGATGATACGGAATAACTGCTTGTTGTATAAGATTGTCTTCTAGAAGAACCATAACCAATAACCACAATTTCCTCTAACATTTGGCTATCTTCTTTTAGAACAACATTTATAATTGAAGATTTACCAACTTTTCTTTTAACGCCTTTGTAAGCTAGATATGTAAAAACTAAAATATCTCCAATGGAAGTTTTTATCGAATACTTGCCATCAAAATCTGTTTGCGTGCCATTAGAAGTTCCTTTTATCACAATAGATACGCCTGGCATTCCACCTGAGGCATCTGAAACAATTCCTGTAATAATTTTTTCTTGTGATTGTACTGTTGAAATTCCGAAAATCAACAATAGATAAAATAGTATTTTGTACATAATCTTAGTTTTAAAGTTACTATAAAACTAACGATGTAATCTATTTAAAAAAACAAGCATTGAGTAAACTACCTCTTTTAACAAGTAAAAAGAAGGTTCTATTTAGTAAAGATTTTTTGAAGTGTTTTAATTCTTTGAATTTTACCAGTTTCCGTTTCAATAAAACGCTCCGTAAAATAAATTTCTTTTGGTTTTTCGAATTTTGTAAGTGATGTTCCATTATTTATGACATCAAAAAGAGATTTCTCTTCTGCGCTCGAAATACTGTCTTTCGTATCAAGTTCAATAATTAAAACCAACTTTTCACCTAATTTATCGTCTTTTATTCCTGCTACAAAAAAACGATTTTCAATAATTTTTGATAATTTCTCTTCTATTTTCTCTGGATATAATTTTATACCTCCTGAATTAATTACATTATCAAAACGTCCTAACCATTCGAAATGTCTATCCGAAATTAACGCAACAACATCATTTGTAAAAATGATTTCTTGAGCTACTTTTGGCGCATCAATGACCAAACAATTTCGTTGATCTTTGTAAATAGTTACGTTTGGTAAGGTTCGATAAAATGATTGCTTCGTTATTCCGATTCGCGATGAGCCAATATTGTTTAATTGCTTAACGGCAATATGAGTAATGGTTTCTGTCATACCATAAGTGGCAAAAACCGCTGTAGAAATGTTTTGTAGCTTTTCTTTCAAGGAATTAGAAACTACTCCTCCACCTACAATGATTTTTTTTATCAAACTGATTTTTGGTAGTGAATTTTCTAATTGCAACGGTACCATTGCAGAAAAATTATATTGTTTTTCAATGGTTGTTAACGGATTAGAACTGGATGCAACAACATCTAGATGCCAACCTAAAGTTAAGGCTCTAATCAACATCATTTTACCAGCAATATAATGAACTGGCAAACACAATAAAACTGATGTTTTTTCAGGTAAATTAAAAAAAGCACCTGTAGCCAAAGCAGAGTTTATCATCAATTCTTTTTTTAATTGAATTGATTTTGGTTTTCCTGTTGAGCCAGATGTTTTTACTATAATGTTTTGATCATCAGCAAACCAAGTTTCTAAAAACAGATTGATATCAACAGAAAAATGGTTTGAGAATTTCAATAATTCATCTACAGAAGTAAAAGAGCTTCCGTTTAATTTAAAACTTTTATGAAATTTATTCTGTTCCAAGATCTTCTAAAACTCTATAGTTCTCTTCTAAATGCACTGGTTTATCTATTTTTCCTGCTAACTTTTCTTTCCAATCATTCCATTTATATTTCTTAGAAAAAATAAAAATAAGAATTGGAAAAATAACAAAAACAGGCATGTAAACGTCTATTCCTAATTCAGGTTCAGAAAGATCTATTAATAGAGAATCGGTTTGAAAAACTGTCCAATCTGCAGTAACCAACAACGCTGTAATTAAATTATTTGCCGCGTGAAAACCTAAAGCCAATTCTAAACCTTCATCCATTAAGGTTATTATTCCAAGAAAAAAACCTGTACCAATATAATACGCCAAAATACCATAGCCTAATTTGCCAACTTCTGGATTAGCAATGTGCAACAACCCAAAAACAACTGAGGTAAAAATTAAAGGAAACAATCTGTTTTTTGTGGCAATTCCTAAACCCTGCATTAAATATCCTCTAAAAAAATATTCCTCGAAACTGGTTTGTAACGGAATTAATAATACCCCAACTAACGCCAACATCAAAAATTTATCTAAATTAAAATTCCATTGATAATTTTCTGGCGACATTTTATAATCGATCAACAAGAAAAATATTGTGATAAATCCCCATAGAAAAAAGGCGAAAAATATACGTTTCCAATCAATTTTAGGTCTCGCAGTAGTTAACGCAGTTAAAGTTTGCTTATGAATAAATTTTACCCAAATAAGCAAGGCAACTAAGCCAATAGCAAAAGGTATAAGATTTTCTACTAAAAATCGAGTTGCACCTTTTGCCGTAATTTGATCTTTCATTAACTGCTCTATATCAAAATTAGGATCAAGATTTTCTAAGATGATTAATCCTATAAAATTTAATGCCATGAATCCGAAAAATAAACCTGCAAAAACCAGGTATTTCCACATTCCTAAATCGCCTTTATATGCTTGTTGTATGTAATTCATTTTATAAATTAAAATCCCAATTTAGTTTTGTATTGTACTGTAATGTTCCGTTTTTTACCTGTAAAGGGCTATCAAAATTATTAGTAAATAAACCTCCTGTGCCCAAACCTTGCGGTAAATTGTTTTGTAAAGTGTAGGTAAATTGCGCAATTGCATTCAACCCAATATTACTTTCTAAAGCAGATGTTATCCACCAACCAATATTGCCTTCTTCTGCAAATTTAATCCATTCTTTACTACCTGCAAAACCGCCCACTAAACTCGGTTTTAAAATAATGTACTGTGGCTTTATTTCTGATATAATTTTTTTCTTTTCTTCGGATGAAAATACACCAATCAACTCTTCATCTAAAGCAATAGGCAAAGGCGTTTTAGCACACAAATTTGCCATTTCTAGAACTTGACCTTGCTTGATAGGTTGCTCAATAGAATGAAGCTCAAGATCTGATAATCTTTTTAGCTTTTCTAAGGCATTATTAGGAGTAAATGCACCATTCGCATCGACTCTTAATTCGATTTCATCAGCAGAAAACTCTTTTCTTATAGCGGTTAACAAATCAATTTCAGCGTCAAAATTAATTGCACCAATTTTCATTTTGATACAAGAAAAACCCATTTGTAATTTCTCTTTGATTTGGTCTTTCATAAACTGATTTTCTCCCATCCAAATTAAGCCATTTATGTTAATCGCATCTTTTCCTTCTGTAAATTTTGATGGAAATAAATTGAATTTACAACTGCTTTTTAGTGATAAAAAAGCTTGTTCTATGCCAAATTGAATGGATGGAAAGTGTGCCACTTCTGCCAATAAAAAATCTAAACCTTTGTTGATGTTTTTACAAACCCAAATTAGTTTTTCTTCATAATTAGTAACATCATCGATACTTAAACCTCTGAATAAGCCTGTTTCTCCCACTCCTGTTTTACCATTTTCTTCTAAAAGAATAAACCACGTTTCTTTGGTTCTTAAAACACCACGTGAAGTGCCACTTGGATTTTTAAAATTGAGAATGTATTTTTTATAATTGGCTTTAATCACAAGTTATTGTTTTTCTAAATAAACTTTAAAATTATCTAAATATAGTTGGTCTTGGGCTTTGAAAGTTCCTTTAAAATAAGGAAACATGCACGCCATAAGGTAAGATTCACTTTGGCAACTAGCGTTTAAGGTTATTGTAGTAATCCTATTTTTTTCTTCGAAAATATAATCATTCGTTTTTAACATATTTTCTGCATCTATAAAAAAGGTTACTTTTTCATCGGGCACATATGCCATTACTTTTTGTGTCATTACAATTTCTTGACCTTGATTTTCAACCACCATTTTATAGCTGCTTCCTGTGGTTCCTATCGTTTTATTCAAAACCTCAACCGACTGTATTTCAGGAATCCAGTTTTTTATTTTTTCTTGTTGATTAAAAGTTGTAAAAACCTCTTCAACAGTTTTGTTTATAGAAACTTGAGCTGTGTAATTGGTTTCTTTAACAAACAAACCTGTTGCAAAAAAAATGATACTCACTGCAGAAATGAATCCTATAATTATTTTTACTGTTCTCATATATTAATTTAATGTACTGTCTTTTTTTGCTAAGATTTTAATTTAATTGTTCTTCAATAAGTAACTACAAAAATGTATTTCCAATTCCGAAAAGGATGGCAAATAAAAATGTGCTCAACGCAACTTTTTTTAATTCGCTATCTAAGGCTGCTGGTATTTTATTTTTTGCTACTGTTTTTAAGTTAATGAATAATGGAATAAAAGCAACTAAAAACATCAGTTGATACATCGTTTCAAAATTGATATATACATAAATCAACGCAGTAATTAAAGCTCCAAAAATTAAAGAATAATGGTATTTTTTTGCTTTTTCACCCCCTAATTTAACAACTAAAGTGTTTTTATTGTTCTTTTTATCTTCGTTTTGATCTCTTAAATTATTCAAATTTAGCACTGCTGTACTTAACAAACCAATGGAAATTGCAGGTAAAAAAATATCAAAATTGATGCTTTTGGTATATAAAAAATAACTTCCAACAACACTTAGTAAACCAAAAAACACAAACACAAAAACATCACCAAAACCAGAGTAACCATAAGCAGAATTACCTACTGTATATTTTATAGCCGCTGCAATTGATGCGATTCCTAAAAAGAAAAATAAGATTGAATACCCAAAATTTTCACTTCCAAAAGCAACATAAATTAACAATAAGGCAATGATTAAGGTGATGATTGTGGTTAAGATCATTGCCATTTTCATTTTCTTGGGAGAGATTGCGCCGGATGCTACCATTCTTGCTTCTCCTGTTCTGTTTTTGTCTGATCCTTTTATGCCATCTCCATAATCGTTTGCAAAATTTGATAATACTTGAAAACAGATTGTTGTTAAAATTGCTAGCCAAAAAATTGAAGTTAACCAAACTGGCTCTCTCACACTTAAATTTGAATTGACAAATACAAAATGATTTCCTAAATATGAACCCACAATAATGCCAGAAATAGATAGTGGTAGTGTACGTAAACGTGCTGCTTTTATAAAACTTTTTACATCCATGCAGTTTGGCTTGTTTCTACTTTGATTAAGGTATGATTATAAATTTTTACTGCATCATCAAAATTAACACAAGGAATTCTAATTTTACCAGAAGCCGTCTGTAAAATAATATCGGCAACATTGCTTCTTTTTTGAAAAATAGTTTGTTGCATTTTTATGTTTTGTACTTTAAAAATTTCTAAATAAGTGATATGCGTTTCTAATAATCCCTTGCCTACTAACAACATTTCATCAGACATTTTATAAAAACGTTTTTTTACTTTTTTAAGTATCAAAAATACAACAATAGGTACAATTAAAATGGCAGTATACAAAACTTCAATTTGAGAAGAACCTATATAAAAAAATGCATACAAAGAAATAAGTATTAAAAAACTAAGTATAAAAATTCTACGTTTGTAATAATTATCAGGCAATTTTTTAGAACTATTTTCTACCTCTGAAAATTCAAACAAACTGTTTTTAATCGTTTTGATTTGATCTTTTTTACACCCTACAATTCGAATTAACTTTTCTTTCTTTTTGTTATTTAATTTACCGCTAACCGCTTGTTTAAAAGTGATAAAAGAAATCCCTATCAAACGTTTTAATGGATTTGTAGAAACCGTAATATTCTGTACTTTTTGCTTTTTTAAAACAATAGATTTCTTTGTAAATAAACCTTGATTGATTTCAAAAGCATCCTTTTTTAAATAAGCTGTTAAGTTAAAATGGATTAGAAAAACTCTTACAAAAGAACTTAATAATGCGATTATTGTGAGCCCAATTATAAACATCAAAATTAAGAAAACACTTGCTGAAAAGGCACTTGTATTTTCTTCGATAAACCCATCTAAGTCTTCTGTTTTTCCTAAATTATCAAAAATTTGTTGCAATTGACTAAACAAACCAAATACTAAGGCAACAAACAAAAGTAAGTTTTGCAAATGATTTTCGGTTAAACTAACTTTAAAAAGCTCTTTAACTCCTATTTTAACTAATGGTTTTGTCTCTTCTTTATGCTGAATTTCTTTATCAACAGCTGTGTTTTTGGCAATATAATCTTTTAAGGCTGTTGCTTTTCCTAAAGACAGCGCTTTAATTGATATTTCTGTTTTACTTGACCCTGCAGTTTCTATACTTACCTCAAAAACACCTATAATTTGCTGGATAATATTTTGTTTGAAATTGATGTTCTGAATTCTATGAAAAGGAATTGACGTATTCGTTTTTTTTAAAATGCCTTGTTTTAGAACGAAATGCTCTTTATAGACCCTGAATTGAAAATTTTTATAAATTAAAAATGCTCTTACTAATAAAAAGACCATCAATGTTGTTATACCAATATAAATATATGTTGTATTGGTGTCAGAGATTTTCGAAAAACGCTGCACAAAAATAAATAAAAGTATCCAAAAAGCCTTGACAGCCTTATAAATAAGATTTAAATAAATTACAAAAACACCTTTTGATGATTGTTTTGAAAATTGAGAAAAATCGAATGTATTATTCATTAACCTTAGTGCTAATGAATTCTTTAATCTGCAACGCAGTTTCTTTTTGAATGCCTTTTATTTCTAAATCATCACTGCTATCGCCAGCTGTATAAACACTTAAAGAAGATAATCCAAAAAGCCTTGAAATTGGTTTTTCATCAATTTCCACGTGTTGTATTCTAGAAAAAGGAACTGTGGTCATTTTTCTGGCTAATAAACCATCTTTATATGAAATATCTTTTTCTCTTAACGCATATTTTCTCTTTGGAAAACTGAGCAGGAAGTACGCGAAAATACATCCGAAGAAAATAAAAAATAACGCATAAATATAAATGACATATGCACTAACATCATCTGAAAACACAAATTGATGCAACACAACCAAACCAATAAAAAATAATATAAAAACTAAAAAAAAATTGATGGTTATTACCTTAAAGTAACTTTTATCAATTCTTTTAAATTCAATTTTAGAGATATCAGGTAGTGCTAAGATTACTTCATTTTGAAATTGCGTTGCCATAAATTAATTTTGAAGAGCTTCTTTTATAGAAATAGGTCTTTCATTCTTTAAAGCTTGTATAAAAGCGCCTTTGTATTTATCTAAAATTTGTATTCTAAATTCTCTAGCTTCTTGGTAAGTTTCAAAATTGCCTAATCTATATTTTGTTAATGCATTTTCTTGATACGTTTTAAGTCCATCGATACTTAATAATCCGTTATTCCGATTTCTTAAGGCAGCTATTTGCACTGTAAAAATTAACTCAGTAATATCCGCTTCATTTTCAGGATTTTCTATTTCATCAACTTTAGGAACTGTTTGCTCTGTTACAGATTCTTTAAATTCGGTATTTTCTTTTTTTACTTCTTTTTTTCCACAAGAAAAAATAAGTAAAAACAACACTAATAAAGTTGATATCTTTTTCATAGCTTATAAATTATTGGCTTCAGCAATTAATTCTGCAATGTCTTTTACTAAAACCTCACTTTCTTTTTCTTTGAATTTGATGCCATCCGTCATCATTGTATTACAATAAGGGCAACCTGTAGCAATAATATTTGGCTTTGTTTTTAGAGCATCTTCTGTTCGTAACACATTTACTTCTTTATTACCAGGTTCTGCATCTTTAAACATTTGTGCACCACCTGCTCCACAACATAAGGCTGTTTCTTTATGACGTTTCATTTCTGTAAGATTAACGCCCAACCTGCGAATTAAATCTCTTGGAGACTCATACACTTCGTTAGCTCTACCCAAATAACAAGGATCATGAAAGGTAACTCTTTTACCTTTTAAGGTTGTATTATCGATATCTAAACGGCCTTCTGCAATTAAACTTTGTATAAATTGAGTATGATGATAAACCTCATATTTACCTCCTAAAGATGGATATTCATTTTTTAAGGTATTAAATGAATGCGGATCGCAAGTCACTATTTTTTTTACTTCATAGCCATTTAAAACTTCGATATTCATCATGGCTTGCATCTGGAATAGAAATTCATTCCCTGCTCTTTTTGCAGCGTCACCTGTTGACGTTTCTTCTGTTCCTAAAACTGCAAAATCTACATTAGCTTGGTGCAATATTTTTACAAATGCTCTTGATATTTTTTTTGCTCTATCATCATAACTTCCTGCAGCACCAACCCAAAACAACACTTCTGGTTGTTTGCCTTGTGCCATCATATCTGCCATTGTTGGTACTATCATAAATCTAAAGTTTTTGTGTTATTTAGTATTCAGTCAGTTATTTACTGCAAAACTGGGTACTTAATTATTCTTCGTTTGCCCAGTTTAATCTATCTTGTTGGTTATATTGCCAAGGTGCACCATTGTTTTCTACATTGGTCATCATCATATTTAATTCTTGTGGAGCAGCACTTTGTTCCATCACCAAATACCTACGCATATCCATAATAATAGATAATGGATCAATATTTACAGGACATTCTTCTACGCAAGCATTACAACTTGTACAGGCCCATAATTCTTCTGGAGAAATAAAATCGTATAACAGTTGTTTTCCGTCATCTTTAAACTCGCCATTATTGGCATCAATATTTCGACCTACCTCTTCTAGACGATCTCTAGTATCCATCATAATTTTACGAGGCGACAATTTTTTACCTGTTAAATTAGCAGGACAAGATGATGTACATCTACCACATTCAGTACAAGTATATGCGTTTAGTAATTGCACCCAATTTAAATCTGTAACATCTGATGCTCCAAATTTTTCTGGAACAACCTCTTCTGCACCTTCTTCTGGCATTGCATAAGGATCGGCATCTGGATCCATCATTAATTTAACTTCGTTGGTAACCGATTCCAAATTATTAAATTGACCTTTCGGGTTTAAATTTGCAAAATAGGTATTTGGGAACGCCAATAAAATGTGCAAATGCTTTGAATAGTATAAATAATTTAGAAATGTTAAAATTCCTAAAATATGAATCCACCAAGCAGTTCTTTCAATAGTATGTAATGCTTCTGGCGAATAACCATCAAAGAAAGGCACTATAAACTGACTGATAACATTACCTGTACCTGCCTCTTGAAAGGCAGTGTCTGTAGCATTCATTGTTAAAAAAAGCGTCATCAAAACAATTTCGAAGTACAAAATGTAATTCCCATCATTTTTTGGCCAACCTTTCATTTCTGCACTCATAAAACGTTTAATGTTGGATACATTTCTACGCAACCAAAAAATAATTACGGTTACCAAAACTAAAACCGCTAAAACCTCGAAAGTTCCTATTAAAAAACCATAAACGGATGCAGGAATTACACTCAGAAAAATTCTATGTGTACCAAGTAATCCATCAATAATAATTTCTAAAACTTCTATGTTAATGATAATAAAACCAACATAAACTATAATATGTAGAAATCCAGAAAACGGTCTTTTTACCATTTTAGATTGCCCAAGCGCAATCATCATCATATTTTTAAAACGTTCTGATTTTCTATCGGCTCTGTTTACATCTTTTCCTAACTTAATGTTTCTTGATAATTTTCTGATATTCATCACAAAAAAACCAATACCAACCGCAAAGGCTAATGCAAAAAATATGTTCGGCAAATATTGCATACTGTTATTTAGTTTTTAAAAAATACTTTGTAAGTACTACTATTATTGACTCGTTTCGTTATTTGAATTCTTTTCTTTGTCATACCCTTTGGCTTTTTTACCAAATAAAGAAAAGTGTACAAATCGTTTTGGATTTAATTTCATTTCACGCAATAATTCTTCTAATTCTTTAGATACATTGGTAAGGTTGTTATACATAGCATCATCATTAACTAACTTACCTAAAGATCCTTTTCCATTCTCAATGCCCTCTAAGATATAGTTTACAGAAGTGAGTGTTAGTTGTGCTTTTCTCATCATCTCACCGATATTAGCATTTGCAAGAGTGTCTGTAACTTTAGCTAAATTTTGAGAAATTTTACTGGCACTTTTCATTGTATTATTGAATTCAACTGAATTAGCATCCATCAAATTATTTACAGTATTTAAGGTTACCCTCATATCTGTAATTGTTGACTCTAAACCTTTAATAGATTTTTTTAGACTAACGGAAGTATTGTCATCTAAAAGGTGATTAACTCTCTGAAAAAGTGTATCTGCACCTACTAAAACTTTTTCTAACTTTGTTTGTAGTGGATCTAATCTTTCTCCTATTGATGTAAATAAACTCTCTTCCATTTCGCCTTTTAAAGTATCTCCAGTTATTGCTGGATCTCCCACATAATCTGGAATAATAGCTAAATTTGAACCTGACAAAGGATTTGGTGAATATATTCTTACAACGCTATTTTTAGAGAATTCAAAATCATTTTCTACATTAAAGGTAACGATTAAATGCCCTCGTGTTTCTGGTCTTGTATCGAAAACAATATTACTTACTTGACCTACTTTTAAACCGTTTAAAGTTACTGCGCTTGCTTTGTTTAATCCGCCAATTTTTGAATATTCCACTTTAAAAACACGTGCTTTACCATCTAACAAATCGTGGCCTTTTAAGAAGTTAAATCCCCAGAAAAAACCAATGATAATTAAGATAACTATTATACCTGTTTTTAATTCTTTTGACATCTTTAGAAATTTATTAACAATATTACTAATTATTTTTGTGAGAAACCACCAAAACCACTGCTATTTATTCACTTCTTTTACCGATATTTTTTCGCCGTTTTTGAAGGCAACAATAAATGCAGATTTGTATCCTTTTTCTTTTGCAATTTTTAAAGATTTTAATGCATTTGTATACAATGAAGATACACCATAATAATATTTATAATACTGACCTACTTTTACACTTTGCACATCTTTTAATCCTTTAAAATTATAAGATTTTGTTGCTATTTTATTCTTTCCAGAAGCAATTTGAACTTTAAACTCAATATTTTCTTTATTAGCGTCTTTACTTTCATCAAGAGTTATATCATTAACTGTATTTAGCTTTAAATTGTTAATGTAGTTTTTAATGGCATCGCCAATTGCATTAGCCATTTGTTGTTGCCCTTGCCTAGAATTAAGATATTTACCTTCTTTTTTATTGGTTAAAAAACCTAATTCTACCAAAACACTTGGCATAATAGTTTCTCTTAGAACTTGAAAATTATCTTGTTTTACGTTTCTATTATTTCTTTTTAATTTAAAAGCAAAATTGTTTTGAATAAGACTTGCAAGCTGCAAACTTTTATCTAAATTTTCTTCTTGCAAAAGCGATAAACCAATTACAGACTCTGCAGAATTTGGATCAAAGCCTTTATACCTTTCCTGAAAATTATCTTCTAAAAGAATTGAAGCATTTTCTCTTTTTGCAATTTCTAAGTTTTTTTTGTTGCCTCTTAATCCTAAGACAAAAGTTCCTGCTCCGTATGCATTTGAGGTATGAGAATCGCAATGAATAGACACAAACAAATCTGCTTTTGCATTATTAGCAATATCTCCTCTTTTCCAAAGATCTATAAATGTGTTTGTTTTTCTGGTATAAATTACTGTAATATCGTTGTGCTTTGATAAAGTCTTACCCACATTTAAAGCTACTTTTAACGCAATATCCTTTTCTTTGTATCCGTTTCCTAAATTTCCAGGATCTTTGCCTCCATGGCCAGCATCTACAACAATGGTGTATTTTTTTTGAGCATTAACCTGCGATACCGAGAAAAAAATGACAGTAGAAATCACTAAAAAAAATAAGTTTTTTAGTTTGGTATTAAATTTGTGGTTTTGTTGAAAATTCATCAATAAAATTTAACTAATTTTGGCATCATTAATTTTGTGATTCAAATATTGAGCCATACTTTTACTCATCTACAAAAATAGTATTTATAGCATTGCAAACAAACCTATCATACTTACTTTTATTTTACTGTTTCTTTGTTATGAGAATTGGTTTTTCTCAAGATATAAAATCGACAACAAAAATTGCAATTCCTGTAGTAAAAAAAGACACGCTTAAATCAAAAAAATTAGACTCTTTATTTACGGCTAAAAAAGATACGCTATTATCTAAAAATAAAGATTCAATTGTTAATGATTCTATAAAACCAAAAGAATCTATTGAAGATATTATAACACATATCGCCAAAGATTACACGATACAGAACGCAAAAGAAAAAACGGTAACTTTATACAACGAGGCCAACATTACCTATACTGATATAGATTTAAAGGCAGGAATTGTTATTATAGACTACAAGAAAAACACATTATTTGCAAAAGGAATTTTAGATAGTACAGGATATTCTCAAAGACCAGTTTTTAAACAGGGCGGGCAAGAATCTGAACAAGATTCTATACTTTATAATTTTAAAAGTAAGCGTGCGTTAATTTATGGTCTAAAAACAAAACAAGGTGAAATGTTTACATATGGTGATAAAACCAAACGTGTAAATGATTCTACTATTTATATACGTAAAATAAGATTTACAACATCAGAAAAAGAAGTTCCTGATTATTACATTAGAACAAATAAAGCAAAACTAGTGCCAGGTAAAAAAATTATTGTTGGCCTTAGTAATTTGGTTTTGGCAGATGTGCCTACACCACTTGTTTTGCCCTTTGCTTATTTTCCAATGACAGATACCAGTACATCTGGATTTTTAATACCTGCTTTTGATACTGGAAGTAGTAATAGAGGTGTTGGTTTACAAAATGGAGGGTATTATTTTGCCTTTAATGATTATGTTGATTTAACACTTACTGGTGATGCTTGGGCGAATGGAAGTTGGGGACTTAGAACAAATTCTAACTACACCAAAAGATATCGATTTAATGGCACATTTAGTTTTAACTACGAAAGTATTGTAAATGGTATTAGAGGATTTGACAACTTTAGTAAAAGTAATAATTTTAATGTGAGATGGAGTCATAGCCAAGATGCAAAAGCGAGTCCGAATTCACGATTTACTGCTTCAGTAAATTTAGGTAGTAGTAGCTTTTTTAGAGAATCTTTAAACCAATTTAATGTTGCTCAAACACAAAACAACACATTTAACTCTTCTATAAATTATAGTAAAACGTTTGTTGGCACGCCTTTTAATATGGCCGTTACTGCCTCGCATCAACAAAACACAAACACCGAAAGTATAACAATGACCTTGCCCTCATTAACACTTAATATGAATAGAGTCTATCCTTTTGCAGGTAAGAACGGTGTTAAGAAAAATCCAATTCAAAAATTAGGCTTTAACTATAATATGCAAGGCCAGTATTTAATTAATACTACAGATGATGAGTTTTTTACCCCAAGAATGTTTCAAACAGCAAGATCTGGTGTACAACATAGAACCGGTACAAATACCAATATTAAAGCTTTTAAATACTTTACGTTATCACCGAGTGCAAATTATGAAGAAAGCTGGAATTTTAATTATATAGATAAACAATACGATACCGATAAACAAGAGGTCGTAACAGATACTTTAACAGGATTCAAAACCTTTAGAACCTATAATGTTGGTGTTAGTTTATCAACAAATATTTATGGTACCTTCAACTTTAAAAAAGGAAGATTAAAAGCAATTAGACATACTTTTAGACCTTCTATCTCTTATACCTACAGACCAGATTTTGGAACAAAATTTATAAGACAAGTGCAACAAAGTGATGATACTACAGATCTACAAAACTATACCATATTTGATCAAAGTTTGTATAGAGCACCTGGAACTGGACTTTCGAATTCGGTTGGAATTTCTTTAAACAATGTTTTAGAGGCTAAAGTAGCCCCCAAGGATCCGGATAGTGATGAAGAAGATGAAAAAGTAATGCTATTAAACAATTTAAATTTTAACACATCATACAATTTTGCAGCGGATAGTTTAGGATGGTCCAATGTTAGTTTCAATACAGGCACACGATTATTTAAAGATAAATTAGCCTTAAATTTAAATGGTTCGTTAAACCCATATCAAGTAAATGATGAGGGTAGAACCATTAACAAGTTTAATCCGAATATCTTTAGGTTACAAAGTGCAACACTAACTGCCAATTATTCGATTTCTAGTACAGATTTTGACAAGGATAAAAAAGATGACAGTAAGAATGGTAATGGAGCAAACAACCCTACCGATACTATGGGAGCAAATATAGACCCAACAAATAGACAAGGAATGCCTGGAGGTAGACAGAGTGGTAACAATCAAAGTGGCGAGACTAAGAAAACAGATTTATACAAAGCTAAAATACCTTGGTCTGTAAATTTAGTGTACGCCGCAAATTATGCAAACTTAGGCATAGAACCTGGTAAAATTCAAAACCACACCCTTGGCTTTAGTGGTAATGTTGAATTATCACCAAAATGGAAAGTGGGTTATTCTTCTGGTTATGATATTAAAGGAGGAGCATTTTCTTTCTCAAGATTTAATTTTACTCGAGATTTAGATAGTTGGCAATTTAATTTCAACTGGGTTCCTTTTGGCACAAACTCTTCTTACACATTTTTTATAGGGGTTAAATCATCTACATTATCTGACTTAAAATGGGATAAAAATAAGCCACCAGATAGGTTGTTTTAAGTAGGTAGTAAAAATGAAAAACTTTGAAACTTTGAAACTTTGAAACTTTGAAACTTAAGAAAAATGAAAAAAATAATAACAACCTCAAAAGCACCTGCTCCTATTGGGCCTTATAATCAAGCTATTTTAAGTGGGAATACGTTATATACATCAGGGCAAATTGCTATAAACCCAAATAATGGTGAATTAGTTTTAGATTCTATAGAAGAAGAAACAAAACAAGTAATGGAAAACCTAAAAGCTGTTTTAGAAGCTGCCAAAATGACGTTTGAAAATGTAATAAAAGCCTCTATTTTTATTGCTGATATGGATCAGTTCTCTAAAATTAACACTGTTTATGGCGCTTATTTTAATGAAGAAACTGCACCTGCTAGAGAAACCGTAGAAGTTGCAAACTTACCTAAATTTGTAAATGTAGAAATAAGTATGATTGCTGTTTTTTAGACAATAGACAATAGACAATAGACAATAGACAATAGACAAAACTAAAAAAACCTGATAGAAAATTAATTCTATCAGGTTTTGTAATTTATATGAAATTAACTAGTACTATAAAGTAGCAGCATATTCAATTAAGTCAACAATTTTTGTTGAATATCCCATTTCGTTATCATACCAAGAAACAACTTTTACAAAGTTATCATTTAAAGCAATACCTGCTTTAGCATCAAATATTGAAGTTCTTGTATCTCCAACAAAATCTTGAGAAACCACTAATTCTTCTGTATATCCTAGAACACCTTTCATTGGTCCGCTTTCTGAAGCAGCTTTCATTGCAGCACAAATTTCTTCGTAAGATGCCGCTTTTTCTAACTTCACAGTTAAATCTACCACAGAAACATCCATTGTAGGAACTCTAAAAGCCATACCAGTTAATTTTCCATTCATTGCAGGAATTACTTTTCCTACTGCTTTTGCAGCTCCTGTAGAAGAAGGTATTACGTTACCAATTGCCGAACGTCCACCTCTCCAATCTTTCATAGATGGTCCATCAACAGTTTTTTGAGTTGCTGTTGCCGCATGTACGGTTGTCATTAAACCTTCTACAATTCCAAAGTTATCATTTAAAACTTTAGTAATTGGCGCTAAACAGTTTGTTGTACAAGAAGCGTTAGAAAATATTTTTTGGTCTGCTTTTAATTCAGTGTTGTTTACACCCATTACAAACATTGGTGTATGATCTTTAGATGGTGCAGATAGCACTACTTTTTTAGCTCCTGCCTCTAAGTGCTTACCGGCTGTTTCTTCTGTTAAGAAAAAACCTGTAGATTCAATTACATATTCTGCTCCTACTTCATCCCATTTTAAATCTGCTGGGTTTCTTTCTGCCGTAATTCTAATTTCGTTTCCGTTTACAACTAGCTTGCCATCTTTTACATCTACAGTACCATCAAATTTACCATGTACAGAATCGTATTTTAACATATATGCTAAATAATCTACATCTAATAAATCGTTAATTGCAACAACTTGTACATTGTCTCTTAAAACTGTTTGTCTGAAAGCTAATCTTCCTATTCTTCCAAATCCGTTAATTCCTACTTTTATCATTATATTCTTAATTTAAAATGTTATGTGGTCATAATATCTGACACACGTATTAATTCTTCGTTTATTTCTGATTTTCCTTTTAAAGCCTGATCTAAAGGAGTAACTGCAATTTTATCATTTAAAAGGCCAACCATATAATTCGATTTCCCTTTTATTAAATCTTCTACTGCTCTTACACCCATTCTACTTGCTAAAACTCTATCGAAGCAAGATGGTGAACCTCCTCTTTGCATATGTCCTAAAACTGATACTCGAACATCGTATTCTGGCATGTGCTCGTTTACATAATCTTTTAGTTCAAAAACATTTTTACCAGTTTTATCACCTTCAGCAACAACAACAATACTCGAAGATTTTCCTGATTGTTTACTTCTTTGTAAAGAATCTACCAAACGTTCTAAACCTAAGTCTTCTTCCGGAATTAAAATTTCTTCTGCTCCTGCTCCTACTCCGGCATTTAATGCAAGATGTCCTGCATCTCTACCCATAACCTCGATAAAGAATAAACGATTATGAGAAGAAGCCGTATCTCTAATTTTATCAATAACTTCGACAACTGTATTTAATGCAGTATCATATCCTAAAGTATGCGATGTGCCAAAAATATCGTTATCAATTGTCCCTGGAATTCCCATAACCGGAAAACCGAATTCTTCATTAAAAATTAATGCGCCTGTAAAAGTACCATCACCTCCAATCGTTACAATAGCGTCTATTTCTGCTGCTTTTAATGCATTATATGCTTTTTGCCTACCCTCTTTAGTCATAAATTCTTTTGACCTTGCTGACTTTAAAAAAGTACCTCCTTTATTAATAATACCTTTTACACTTCTTGCATCAAGATTTGTAAAATCTCCTTCAATCATTCCTTGGTAGCCCCTGTATATACCTATACATTCTATGTTGTAATAGGCACAAGTTCTTACTACAGATCTAATTGCTGCGTTCATCCCTGGAGAATCTCCTCCAGATGTCATGACTCCTATTTTCTTAATTTTATTCATAATTTATGATGTAAATTTACTACTTTTTAAGCATTTAAAATAATAAAATTACGAAAACGATTTAGCCTGTAATCCCTTATTTTTAAAGGAATAATATTACATTTAGGTCGAAAAGTTTTGCGCTTGTTATATCATTTTAATTGTAAAAACTTTATCCAAAAGTTAACTGACTAATTTCCTTCAAAATTAATCAATTTATTTATTTTGGGTTTTAAAGAATCTTTTTCCGTTGGCTTTTTCTTTTTGATTTCTTTTTCCTTTTTTAATCCGATTTTAGAGAGTAAGCCAGAGAATGTGTTAAAATTTACCTGATACGATAAACCTACACCTTGTGTATAGCCCTCTTCTTGTTGAGAATATTGAATTTCATTTTGACGATTAAAAATAATCCCTCTAAAATTGCCTTCTTGATTTAATAACACCTCTACTTTTACTTCACCTATAACACTCGATTGCGTTTCAGAACCAACAGGAACGCCTACTTTACCATTAATAATAACTCGATCACTCAGTTGTGTGCTTACAGACACATCTACTTGATTATCGATATTTAAACGATCTACATCGTTAACCTCTCCTTGTTGATAATCTAAACCTAATTGAAACTTACTATTTGGGTTATTTAATAAACTCGAAAAAGCACCAGCAATAGCACTTGAAGCTGTGCCTGCTAATGTATTATTAACATCGAAACTTACTCTATCTGGATTTCTAAATGAACCAAAAGCTAATAAAGATATAAATTGGGTTGTTTTTTCATTCACATTATTATCATTTAAAACAAAAGCTAACTCACTTGCAATAGTAGGATCTACATTAGTTAACTGAATATCTAATTCTTGTTTAGAATCGAACAAGCCACCAGTTATTCTGGTTACTAAATCTATTTCTTCTTTTCTACTGGTATTAAAATTTTGTAATAAGACTCCAGGATTTGCTTTGGCTTTATAAATGGCGGTAACATCTAAATTTGCTTCATAAGGATTACCATTCCAAGATACTGTTCCTCCTTTTTGTATTACAAAAGGTTTGTTAATAATACCACCATACTTAAAATCATAGACTCCACTATCTATTCTATAATCTCCAAACATATCGAATTTTCCTCTGGTGTTAATTCGTATTTGAAGATTACCAGAACCTCTACCTGTTAATTGACTTCCATTCTCTTCATCTATCACAACCTGTGCTTGAGCATCTTTAGTTACCTCTAAGTCGATGTTTAAATCTAACCCTTTAATGGCTTCTTTTGCCAATTCTCTTTGTCTTTCTTCTGTATTTGTTTTATCTGTTTTAAAATGAATTAAACTATAACTATCTACAGTTTCTACATCTTTTAAAGGCACTACAAATGTTGTATTAGGATTCGTTTTTGCATTGATACCTATGGTTAATTGATCTGTTAAACCCGTTATAGAGGCAGAA
>TARA_R110002126_G_scaffold24803_2_pt1 | contig 30009 bp, 44 predicted proteins | sample TARA_R110002126 | Tara Oceans TARA_R110002126 (sample SAMEA4397536) | marine metagenome | biome: Polar Biome; feature: [DCM] deep chlorophyll maximum layer (ENVO:01000326); material: water (ENVO:00002006), including particulate matter (ENVO:01000060) such as... | depth 30 m | reverse complement strand
CAATGAAATCATGGCAAGATTCAGCGGATAGCTGTCTGATTTTTAGATTAACAAACTTAGAAACTACTAGCCCGGTGCGTAAGTAGCCTTGAAGACACGCCACCATATAATTATCAAAGGAGCAGTAGTCCTCATCATTCCAATCAGCAAAGAAGTGCTTACCAAATTCATCTAATGGAGTCCTGTCTTTGTTGTAGTGCTGATGCAACTCTACCTCCCACTTGCGTCTAGCAAACGAACTACCCGTACCCTTGATGGCGTAATTGGTGGTGATGCTAATCTTAGGAGACTTAGTAAATGGAATCTTGATGGCATCTTTGTTCTTCTTCTCGAGAGTCAGTCCCTCAGTAACGACACTGAACAACCTTTCGAAATCAAAGTTCTTCTTCACATCATCGAAGCAAAGAATTTGCGTGTCGGCACTAACCGTTTGATATGGGAATGCTTTTTCAAAGGCAAACGCTTTCCCGTCAATCACTACAAGTTTTTTCATTTGGCTTAGTGCATTCATGAATAGCCCCTTGCCTGTGCCACCCTCCGGGTTGTCGCTGATGACCTCATCATTTAGAATGACGGCAGGACAATAGGACAGGTTCTTGTATCCGTGCATCATAAATCCAATCGTGGATTCCATCGTGGATATCCTGCTCTTCTCATCGCCACAAATCCTTGAGATGAATGTCCCGTATACGCAGTCGTCGTAGGAGCATAAAGAAAACTTCCTGTCTATCACGTGGTCTTTCCATACGTACCCACCAAGGTCAAGGTAGTCGATGGTCTCTAGTTGTGATGCTGTTATTTTAACTGCGCAGTTCCTGTAGTATAAATACGATGCGTCCTTGCTGTCCTCGATAAAGTAAATATCTATGGTGGAGAGAAGGGATAAGAATTCTTCTCTAAAGAATCTTACGTTGTCTGCAAAATAATTATATATAGAAATATCGTCAAGGGATATGAGATGGTTAAGGATAAAGTCTTTAATCTCTTTATCGGATGTGTGGTCAACAAGATTATTGGTAACCTTAACAAAGATATAATTCCTCCCACCTTCAGGGCAAAACTTATAGAAGCCATTGTCCTCTAGAAATTGCTTGAACAGGATATGTACAATCTTAATTGTCCCCTTCTCATTCTTCTCCCAAAATGTCTGCATGGAATTCTCATCCTCTACTCGATTGAGAACGGCATCAATCGTATCGCTATCCAACGCAGACTCTTCAAGTTGATAACGGATTTCCTTTTTTGACACGCCGCGCTTCATCTTGGTGCGTATCTGATTCACCTTGTCCTCGTCCTCGTAATACTTTGTTCCGAAGTTCTGCTCGTGTGCATAGGCTGAGTCAATGGTTCTTTGAATCTCTGATTCAGGGAAATCTTTAGTGGCGTAGTTGTTTAGGACATACGATGCAAGGCTCTTGTTGATTCCATAGTCATTGAGAGCCATCGCTAGAACGTAGGTGTTCTGATTCCTCTGCCCCTCGACCATAGGATATTTCTTCGACCACCACTTGATTAGAATATCTACAATTTTATTCTCATCCGAGATGGGTATAGTGGGCGGGTCACGGCGGGCTACCAATTCTCTGTAGTCCGGTTCATCTATCTTATCCCATAGCGAGGAGTTCTCGTTTACGTATACCATCGGGTCAAAGGACTCATAGCATACGCGAGAGATGTTCTTACACGCCTTGTCGAAGTGTGGGCTCTCGAAGTGTTTTTGGAGCGCGTTGAAATAGTTGACGTGATTGTCGGGGTCGGGGGGTATACGAACTAACACTTTCAAACCATTCCCTGACGGGCTAACAAAGACCGACATAACATAGGGGTCTTTGGTTAGGTTCTCTTTATGGCTAAGGAGTTCCTTTTTCTTTTCATACCCATCAAAGTCTAGGCAGATGATACCGCTGTGCTCAGAGATAGAGGAATCGTTTCTCTGATTGAATACCCCACTAAAACAAATCGCAGGTAATTCCTTCTTGAGTTCGTTGCGCTCTGTCTTGTTCTTCTCTAAGCGGATTCTTTTTACTAAGTCTTTTGTTGCTCCCTCCTTTATCCTTTTAAGGATAAACCCAACAGGGCGATGGAATGGTGTGGCTGTATCTAGTATGTTTCTAAATATTGTGACGGTCTGTGTCATGGCTGTGCTGATTTTGTGTCGAGTAAATTGTTGATTGTCAAGGGGATGTCGATAATGTCGATTTTTTTTCCATAATACAAGAAGAAAAAATAAATAAAGAAAAGAGAGTAGTAGTAGTATATGCTAGAAAATTATCGGCACATATAGGGGAAAAAAAGGGGGGCTGACAAAGCCCCCCTTCACTCTACTCAACACACAATGATTAGAATGGCACTGATTCGCCATCAGCACTAGACGTGCTGTCATCACTCACTGTTTTTGTCTTGGCTTTAGAAGGGTCAGGCTTCCAAGTATCAAGTTCGCAATAATGCTTACCTGACTTGCCCGTTTTCATTTCGATATTCACCCATCCGTTGCTTTGGTTGGCGGTAAGAAATGCAATGGCCTCGTCTACTTTGATAGACAGGCTTCCGTGTACCCAATCGGGAGAGGTATCCTTGCGCTTAAAGATAAAGCCGTCAGGAAAAATAGGGTCAGTAGTTTTTGACATGATTAAAGAATTAATTAAACAAATATACGTGTCCTTGAGGACACATCAAAGGGTTTCGTGGATTAAATATGACTCAATATCTTCGGTCGGGTTGTCGCCAAAGAACTTTCGGTACACCCCCACTGCTCGGTTTACTTTAGCCTCTCCTCCTTCAATAAACTGAGGTGATGGCTCGAATACTCCAAGCATCCCGCTCCCCTTCTCTACCACATAGAAGACTAGGGGTCGGTCGAACAGCTTCTGATAGATATAAGCTTGGCTGTCGTAGTTGTACTTCTTCGCGCTCCACTTGAAGGAGTTTATATCAGCCGTGGTCTTCAGGTCTATCACCATCTCGGGATGTACGATGTCCGCCTTTCCTTTCCACATCTCTCCTGCCATCTCCTTCACAGCCGGAACTTCATACTCGCATTGGTCGTGACGGATGTCGTCAAACAAAGTCATGTGTCCTAGCATAGACCTCACGCAGGAGCGTACATCATCGGCCTCCTTGTCTAGTAAAGCAAATTCTAGCTCGTGCTCCAAGCAGAAATCTTTATAGGCTTTGGAATTTCGAGACGCCATCTCTGCAAACACCCATCCCTCAGCCTTCTCAGGCTCAAGGATTAGCTGATGGAAGTACCTCCCTTTGGCAAACGCAGGGTTGTCCGGCTCACGCTTCTTAAAGTTTCTAGGGTTACGCAGTAGCGCACCTATGTCAGAGTTGGACAGATACTTCTGCCCAAACTCTCCATAGTACTGCTCGTCGTCCCGAAGCTTGTCAATTATATCACTCATGACTTTTCGATTTCCGCTTTCAACGCCTTCTGAATCGTGGCAGTAACCTTATACTTTCTCTTGACCATAGAGGAAATCTCAGTTAATCCCTTGTCCTTGTTCTCGGCGATAAACTTTAGGATGTTTTTCCAATTATCATCACCCACCTTTAAGGTCTGCATCTCCACAGGTTCCGGCTGAGTCTCAGGAAGGTCTTCACCTGCATAGATGTAGTGACCAAGACCGAACATCGCTAAGTTTTTGGTAAGGCAACGCATGATAGTCTTGTTGATGTCAAACATGGATGCTGCCTCCACTGTCTTATCACCATACCTAGTAGTGTAGGTGCGCTGTGTGTCTAGCATAGCTTTGTTTGCTCCGTCCATCACAGGAAGCCACATCTCAAGGGTATGAGCCTTGATAGTCACGTTGGTCATGGTCATGTACCCTAGCGAAGGGTCAAAGAACCAAGGCTTGTCGGTTTGCGGGTCTCGAAGTACCTCATAGGTAGCGTCGGGATATTGTTTTTTTACCTCTGCCCATGCCCATGCCCATGATAGGTAAGTAAGGTTTGATTTTTTTTCGACTTTGTCATTGACGTTTATTGCGCTCAATGTTTCGAATATGGATTTAGATTGTGCCATCTTGAATTGATTTTAATAATAGATTAACCTTGTTATAGCGAGAAAAAATTCTTTCTTGCTTTGCTTTTAAAGACTTGATAGTAGCGGGGTTGTTTTTTTCGTTTACCTCACGTCTTATTGACCGCTCAATTATGTCAAGCTTTAAACGGTTGTTAGACAAATATACGACATACACTCCACATACCCAACCTTTTTCTAGAAAAATATTTATTTCGGTAGGGGTAAGAAGTGCATACATGTTTCCTCCTTTCGTACAGTTAAAGAATTCCACCTCTCCCGTGAGGTTGTCTCGTGAGATTTTTGTTCCATACCTCATGCGCGCACGGTATCCATCACTGTCTACCTGTCCTGCATGTCGGTCTTGAAGTGATTGTTCAAACACTTCGTTAGCAGAGAACTTCATATCTTACCGAGGCTAACTCTCAGCTTTAAAAGCATCGCCTTGTACCTCTCGTCCTTTCCGCTAGAGATTCGGGTGTGCTCATGATTGAATTCATTCAAGGTCTCTAGCGCATGACACAGGTCATAGGTAAGAAGAACTTGGTTGAAGTGGTCGCCCTCGTCCGCTACGAGTATTACGTACACAGAGTTGAGACGCAAGAGAGATGCGATTATAGCGTGGATTTTTCTCAGGATTCTCATAACTGAATTTCTTTTAGGATTCGCTTATAGTCTCGGTCACCTTCGGCACGCTTGGTTGCCTCCTGAATCCCGTGAAGGATGCTTGTGTGTCCGATATGGTATCCCCTCTCCTTCATGTAGTTTTGAATGTACACGACACGCATGGGTCTCTTTGAGCATACGTAGTACAAGAGGTGTCTCGCGTCTACGAGTTCACGCTTCTTGGACTTCTCGAAAATTTCCTCCTCATTTATATTGAAGACAGACGCAATCTTGGTTGCGTACTGATTAAATATTGCCTCTTTCATCTTTCGTTGGGTTAAATTTTCCACTATAGACATCTGCTAAATCTTGGAATAGTTCTCGTAATACTTCTGACGAGTTAATTGGGTGTGTCTTTGAGGACACACGCTCACGGTTTTTTTTCTTCTCCATTTTAATTAATTTTCTCCTTGCTCATAAATAAATTTTTCTATCACATCAAGGGTCTTGCTTCTCTTGTTCTCTCCTGCAGAATCCGTGATAAAGAATCCTGAATCAAGACCCTGTATAATTGCGTTGTTCAGTGCGTACCATACAACCACTGTACAAGATGGTCGAAGGTCTACCCCTCCCATTGTTTTTTCAAATTGGTCGCGCGGAATCATCAGCCCCGTATCTTGAAAGTCTTTGAAGGTGTGGGTGTCCTTGTCAGAAATTCTCTGTATCCGTTGGATGAGGGAGCGGTGCTCAGGGTGGTTGAGCTTTAAGTATAGGGAGTTCATAGCCTAGGCGATTTCAGTTGCATCAGCCACGACGACATCCCCCACTAGGATACCTCCGTACTTGTCGGATGCAGTTTCATTCACGGGCAGTGAGCGCAGTAGCCCCTCCTCGTTCATTATAAAAATCTTGTCGCCTCGAAAGCCGTACTCGATGTAGCCGTCAACATAATGCTGTTGCTTGGCTAGGGTGTCCACGGAAATATCTTCTACGATAGTGCCGTCTACTTTAATTAATGTTGCCATAATAATTGAATTTAATTTAACCAAATATACGCCATAGGTTAGACATTTCCAAACGGAATGTCCTTTATTTTTACATACACATACCCATCTTTTACGATGGTGTTTTCCCTGTTGAGGAATCGCTTGGCTTCCTTACTTCGTAGTGCTGACTGCACCTCAATAATGACTGTCATCATGCCCAACCCTATTCGCTGCTCAGAGGAGGACGGGTTTTGCATGAGAGTCTTTGCCTCTTTCCTTTGGTGTTGCAGGATTTCCTGAATCTCTTTCATAGTTCTAATTATTTTCAGTTAACCAATCATAGACGTATCCATCTCGGCATTCTTTAGAGCAGGGCTGACCTTCAGCTTCTACTTCAACGTCGCCACAATGGGAGCACATGGGTGGCGGAGTTTCCAATGCTCCCGTCTCTAGCATATGGTCAATCGTTGAGCCTATAGATTCATTTATCATCTGCATCAGGTGCTCGTTGTCCTGAAACGTCGCGACGAGAATCCTCTCGTAGTCCTCTTCCGATAGGTCAAGTTTTGGGTGGTTGCTATCAACGCATATCTGTACGTCCTCTACGCTCCATTGCACTTCCGCTCCGGTGTAGTATCCGTCCTCGTTTATGTCTTTATTCATGGCTTCTTTTTAATGTGTGTCCTTGAGGACACGGATTAATAATCGTTATCAAGTCTCTCACCGCTGTGGTGGAGAACGTCCATATATTGTGCGCGAGACCCGCCAAAAACGTGGGGCGCGAACTTCCCCCGATGGTCGTCCTCACAATCGTCACAAACGTAACCCGTAGGCACGTTCATAATGTCGCGCAGTAGGTGCTTGTGCTTTCCGCTACCGCAGGGGCACATCGCTAGGTCAGTCATTGTATTCGCGATGAGTAGTGTCTAGCACCTCGTTCAGGTCAGACTCTGCATACCATATATCACACTCCGAGCATAGGTAGTTGTTGAACCCGTCGAACTCTACGTCAGCGTAGCAGGTAGGACAAATCAAATCATCCTCGCAGTCAGGTAAGTCGTTGTCCTCAAACTCCCAACAGTCCTCGCCGAAGTCGTCCTCGGTCTCAATCGTAGGCTGAAAGGGTTTAGCGAATTTAAATGAAGGGGCACGCACGGGCACAGGCTCGTAGCTTTTGTGGTGCGTAAGGTTCTCGATGTCTACGTCGTTGAAGTAAGCCCAAGCCGATATAATCTTACCGTCTTCCATTCGGATGTCCGTAAGCTCACGCCTGTACCAACGGGGGTGTCCCTCAAGTCGGTCTACCTCCGCGAAGGTGTCGTCATCAACACGAAACACATCAACCTCAACGTGATGTCCTACCCCTTTGACGGGGGACAAGTAAGGAAGCCCATTGACGATAAGGGGATGCTTGTTGACAGTCTCCCCCCCTCCTACAAATATGGATTTGCCCTGAAGGTAGCCGATGTAGTTGCCGTGTCCTTTCTTCAGCGTGCCGTACACAGCTATCACATTGTCGCGGAAGATGTTGGTCTTGCTGTACCATACCCCGTCCTTGTAAGTGAATAGCTCTCGGTTGTAAATCTGAAACGACTTCGTGGCGGTGTTGACTGACACAAAGCGGCAGCCAAATTGCGCCAAGAATACCTTCCAATCATGACGCGGCATATCCCCAAGTATATTCGCCATGTGCTGAGTATCCGTCATGTCCTTATTGCCGTACTTCTTCACAGTTCCGTTCATCATAAACATCTCTTGCTTCTTCTCGCCACACGGGAAAGGGTGGGTGTTAGCCTTGTTAATCTTTCCGATAGTAGCATAGCGGAAGTGAGCGATGAAGGGGCGTGTCGTGTCAAGCACGCTGTATTCGCTCGACTTGAAGTAGTCGGTCTTGAAGGTGTCAAGCCACACAACACCGAGTCCGTGTTGGTTTATGTACGATGCATTCTCGAGAGTCTGCATTGGTATCCTATTCGATTTCTGTTTGATAATAATTACACACATTGTCGTTGAGTATTAAATGGGGCGTGTCCTTGAAGACACACCCCGGGTTGAACATTGATTGGACAAATATAAGACAAAAGTTCTACACTTCCAAATTATTTAGCACATTTTTTAATGCGTCAAGTTGCCTAGCGGACGCGATGTCGGGCTGTGGTTTTGCAACTTCTACCCATGCTATATCACCCGTGATGTAGGAAGTTGTTTCTCCCATCCACTCCAAGGAGGTGGTGTTAATCCTGTCCACGTTTACAAGTTGGTCTATCATAGACTCAAACGCCTCGTTGATTACCAAGTCTCCAAATCCTCTCGGACTACGGATGTTGCGCTCAATAATGTCTCTCGTCACATCGTCTATGTGTCCATGCAAGAAGTAGATGCAGTGAAGATAGAACTCTTGGTTACATCCTCCCGCCGCATTCCCATTGCCGTTGTTGTAGAACTCGTGCGTTAGTCTTCCCGCACACCGTAAGCATTCAGCATACACCGTGTCTCCATGTCCCCTGTCAGGGACGTAGGTCTCCCATGCTATGTTATAGGCAGTTTGATACTTGCCTTCTCCGTTAAAGTATTTCATTGGATTAATTTTTCTCTTTTGGTTATACTATTAGGTGATTGTGTTCACTTTTCATCTTCGACTAGGGTTTTGATGTAGACTTGCTCGTCTACTAAGTCTTTGCACAATTGCATTATTTTTTTAAGCCCGCTACGCTCGTAGCCGTCTAAGTCTCGGGCATCACCTCTTTGGATTGCATCAACGCAATCTTGCAGGTCGGCGGCTGTGTTTTCAAACCGACAGTAACTCATGTTGCTCATGATATTATTTATTTTCAAGGGTTAGAATTTCAAGGTCAACGCTCGATGCGTATGCCCATGCTATAAGGAAGAAGATGAAGAATAGCGTCACCTTCAATGCTAGTTTAGTGTCGTCGCTCATGACCTCGTGATTAGAAGTTTCCCATCGACGATTCTCAAGGTCAGGTCTTCGCTGTCCTCAAGACAGAGAACCAACTCCTTCTGAGATTCAGAGCGTACCCAATCTGATTTGAATTGCTCAAGTTTCTCGTCCATTTTCTTTCCGATGTAGTCAGAGTAAGAGCCACGAAACCAAGACGGGATGCACTTGGATTCAAAGTTGCTACTATACACTTGGGTGAACGCTTTTGCGGACGCGTCAGTCCATTTGAATTGTGTCATGTTAATTAGAATTGTGAGCGGCGTGTCTTTGAGGACACACCCCTCTGATTTGTACAAATATACGACAAGATTTCTACACTTCCAAATTTTGGAGTGCTTCATTTAATCTCTCTATCGCAATGGGGGATGCAATGTCAGGGGCGGGCGCGTCAATTTGAACCACCAACTCCTCGCCGTCCATCGTAAAGTGATGGTCGCTCCATCTAAGCCTCGTGGTATTGCGCGTGGTGCGCTCCATGATTTGGTCTACCATATCCTCGAACACCTTGTTGTCGGCATCCGAATCGTTATAGTCCGAAGCAGCCCTTTCTCTTAATGGCGGGACTGCTTGGCTGTTCCATCTGAGGAGACGCTCAAGAGCAGTGGCTGTCCGTCCGTTGATGTATCCATGCGTGTACAGGAAGCTCTCGCACCGCAGGTAGTACGATAGGTCGCCGCCATCGAGATGTCCCCCAAAATTGCCTGCGCCCTTGAAGTAGTACTCGTAAGTTAGCCTTCGAGAACAGCGCAGAGCCTCGCCATAGACCGTCTCGCCACGATAGAACATCGAGCCACTAGAACTCTGCCACGATAGGTTCGTAGCGTAGGTTTTATAGGCACGCTCATACGAGCCGGAGTATTTGCCTTTCCGATTGAAATATTTCATAATGATTTCTGTTTGATTTCCGTTTCATCCTTTTGGAATCGTCAGTCAGGATGCACATCCTGATACGGGGGAGATGTGTCCTTGAGGACACCCCCCCCTAGCGATTAAGCGTTATCCTTAATCACTTTGCGCACAGCCTTCCAAGTTGCCTCGAACAAAGCCTGTGACACCGTGTCCGTCATCGCATCGTTGTGCGAGTAAGACAGGTAGTCCTTTACAATCTTCTCCTCAATTAGCGATATAGTATCCGCCATCACATCGTAATGCGCATCGGTGAAAAAGAAGTCGTCGTTCTGAAGTGCGCTCGTCAGACGAGTGCGTGACTCCGCGAGACTCTCCGCAACTGCATCAACGCGCCTCTCTAAGAGTGTCTCCTGCTTGGCTGTGAAGTAAGCCAAGGACTCCTCGCATCGCACCACCGAGTAGCGCGCCCGAAGAGTGCCCTTCGCGTCAGCAAGTTGCTCAGTCCAAAACTGAATCTTATTTGAATATGACATAATCATTTGATGGTAGGTACATCACCCGTTAGTTTCCGTTTCGTCCTTTCGGACTCATCAGGAGCGGCACACACCGCTCGACGGCGGGAGTGTGTCCTTGAGGACACACCCCCATCCAACTCACCACCCGTTACGCTCTAGGTCTCGGTCAAGACGTCCCGTCTCAACTGTCACTCGGTCAACATAGTCAATCACCTTGCGATTTAGGGTGTTGGTGCGCAATGCCTTATTCCATTCCTCAGCCAAGTCCATCACCAAGTCAACCTTGGTTTCGTTGCCATCGTACATCGAACTGACGATGGGACGGACAGCGCGCATGAACGTCTTAAACGATGCCGTAGGGCGATTGACGGCGAAGTCCATCATGACGTACATCAACTCGTAGCGGCGCATTAACTGCTTGACCGAAGTCACGCGAGATGGAAGGCGGAACTCAAGACGTTCGCTCTTGATGTTGCAAATCGAATGCCTACGAGGAACTTCAGCCAAGTCCATGTTCCAACCCCACTTGCAGTAGCTGTTCTTCATCCGGCGACGATACAGCGAGTGCACGACTCCTGAGAATGGTCTTAGCCGCGCAGCAAGCTCCATCCCTGACAAACCTTGACAGGCCATCGTGATGTGACCACCACAGCGTGTGTCTGACGGGCTGTAGCTGTCGTCGATGATGCGCTTCGCTTCGTACATCATGCTGAAGACCTTATTGCGCCATTCTCCGGCAGGGAGCAAGGGGAGGATGTTGGTGACAGCCTCAACTCCACAACTAGCGTCCCTTTCATATCCGGCGAGCAGCGAGTGCTCAGTCACAGCCCCACGATGGAAGGCGTTCTTCTCGATTTCAAATCCGATGGTGAACTTGCTGCTGTAGTCCCCCTGACCTAGGTCAACGAGATTCTGCTTGGCTGCGCTCTTGAGCGTAGCGATGTCGCTGTGCTTCGCCCCCTTGCTGTGGTCGATGAACCCCATGCGCGAGCACCAATGGTAGCCCTGCTGTCGGTTGCGCCCATCGTCACCCGATGGTTGGTATTGAATTCCGGTTGTCATAACTCTACTAGATTGTGTGTCCTCAAGGACACGGATTTAATTTGAAGGAGTTAGGGACTCGAACCCCATGCGCACCGACTGCGACCCCTTGGTAGCTCTAGTCGATGGCAGCGATGGCTGCGTTAATTAGAGCGAGGACACCCACGATTTCCTCCTTGGAGTTGCGAGTGTTGAACGACCCGTCAGCGTCCATGCGGAACGCTACGTTGTCGCCGTCAGGATTACTGAAAGCAAGCGTGACTATCGTCGTGCTCGCCTCACGAACAGGAACCTCCGTCTCTTCGACTGCCTCAGCGACCTCTTCGTCTGTGGCATCTGCGTCGAGCGAGTCAACGTCAATGTCACTGCTGAACTCTAGGAGACCTGCCAATGTCTGCTTGGCATCGTCGCCTATCTCCATGCACTTGGTGATGAACGCCTCCACGATACGGGCATCAAGCATACCTGCCTTCCGCACCTTGTGAAAGTAAGACCTCTGCCATCCGAAGACCTTCAGACTGAAGTCGTCCATTGTCCAAGTGAGACCTTGCTCACGGAACGCCGCCTGACCTTCAGGACTTTTGAACCATTCGTAGGCTGCCACAACGTGAGCGGACAATTCAATGGTCGATGCAAACTTGCGCTTCTGCGCATTACCGATGTTGCGTTGTCCTCGACGGATGTCGTTCAGATTCAACGCCTGCTTGATAGCAGGTGACGCGAGGAAGTCGCGCTCGATTGGAAGTAGTGTAATTTCACTCATAATACTGATGTAATGTGCTGATAGTCAGCGGGTTAATTGAATTTGGGAGGTCATTTGTTCTCTCCCGTAGTGCAATATATGTCTTTTCTTCGTTCAAATCACATGGCTGTGCAAATTAAGTCTAATGTTTATGCCCTGCTGCAGGCGGGCAGGGGCTATGTCTGACCTGCACCCGTGTGCATGTCTCAGACTTGGGGGAAGGCCACCGAGGCGACAGCCCTTGGCGTGTCTTCAAGGACACACTCACTCTGTCGGGCGGATGTGCGATGGGGCTAGGTCGGTGTGGCGCGATAGCCACACCGAGCGCGTGCGTAGCTGCTCGATGGGGCTAGGCATTCTCGCCTGCATGGGGGCGGTCGGACAGCCCCACCGAAAACGCCAAAAAAACGGAGGCGCGCCGACGAGGTCACAACCCCCCGTGTCAAAAACAAATCGGTTTCCCTGCCCCGTGGGTGCGCGTATAACACTCTATAACCCAAACACTAAAAACATCTAATAAAAAAATCGTATCTTTGTTTGTGGCTATTGAGATACAGAATCGCATTCATATAGGCTTCGCATTAGGGTTTTCATATTATGTTCCTGATGATGATTCTCCTTATTCCGAATTGATTTTGTACTTAGGGCTTCTTAGTTTACATTTTAAAAAATAACCTTATGGATAAGTTTGGATGGCAAAGACCGAATCTCGAACCCGGCAAGACATTAATCGAAACCGCTTGCCAAATGAAGGCGATGCGCAAACGCGCGGAGCAAGTAGAGGTTGTAGCTGCAGGAAATGTTCTTGCAAGACTTCGCGAGCGGGAGATGATGGGTGAGTAACCTCACTTTCATTTATTAGAAAGGGGGGCGTTGCCCCCTTTTTCATTTAATCCTGTCGATGTTGTGCCGAGTCTGTGTCGTTCTCTGTCGATATTTAATTTTTAACTAACTGATTTTTAGAGAGATGTCGATAATGCCGAAAAAAAGAAGAGATTCTCTTAAGAAAAAAAATAAAGAAGTAATACTACTACTACTACTATAAGGGGGAACTAAAAACCGACATATGGCAATCAAGAGTAAAATGAAGTGTAACCGCGTCACGCCTTCTGACCGTGCGGGAAAAAAGAAGATGGTCAAAGCTTGCGAGGGTGGCAAGGAAAAGTTAATCCACTTTGGTGCTAAGGGTTATGGTCACAACTATTCTGCTGCTGCTAGGAAGTCTTTTCGTGCTAGGCACAAGTGTGGCACAGCCACGAGTAAGTTAACGGCACGTTATTGGGCGTGTAAGAAGTTATGGGCCGGGAAGGGTGGCTCAACTAAAAGTTCTCCTTCGAGTAGGAAGGGAAAATATTAGGCTAGGTTTCGTATATTTGCATTAATCAAATAGATATTTTAATGCAAGATTCAGGATTTACTCCAAAGAAGTTGGAGTTTAACGACGTTGCGAGGGAGAAACTCGTCCTCGGGATAGACAAAATCGCAGATGCTGTAGGCAGCACATTGGGCCCTGCGGGTCAAACTGTCCTCATTGAATCTCCTCAGCACACTTACGGCATCACTGTAACTAAGGATGGCGTTACTGTAGCTAAGGCCATTGACCTTATGGACGCCACTGAGAATTTAGCGGTACGCATTATGAAGGAGGCTGCGGAGCGGACTGCTACTACGGCGGGTGACGGGACGACTACTTCTATTGTTTTGGCTCGCGCTATCATCCGTGCGGGCATGGAGTATATTGGTGATGGCGACGACAAGACGGAGGTTCTCCGGGATTTAAATTCGGAGTGTTCGGCTATTGTCTCATCTCTCAAGGGAAATTCTCGTGCTGTAACCAAGGGTCGTTTAAAGGACGTTGCCACTATCTCTTCTAACAATGACCATACGGTAGGCGAGATTATTTCTCAGGTATATAAGGAGGTTGGCAAGCAGGGGATTGTCACCGTTGACCGTTCTATGACTAGCGACACATACTATGAGACCACTCGCGGGTTGAAGGTAGACCGTGGATATGGCTCTCCGTTATTCATTACTGACCACAAGCGTGACGAGTGTGTTCTTGATGACGTTCATCTTTTGGTATGTGACAGTGACATCTCTAACGTCCTTCAGATAGAGAACGTTTTAAAGTCTGTCATTTCGGAGAACAAGAAGCTTTTAATTATTGCCCCTTGTTCTCAGAACGTGGTGAACACTATTGCTGCTAATGTGATGAAGCGGGACATGAAGATTTGCATTATCCCTCCCCCGAATTTCGGTTACCGTCAGCACGAGCTGATGCAGGATATTGCTCTTAGTGTTGGGGCTACATATTTTTCTGAGAAGACGGGTGACGACTTAAGCCTTATGACGGCCACTGACCTTGGCCATGCGGAGCGTGTCATTATCGGTCGCGACTCTTCTGTCATCCTCAAGGATGAGAGCAGCCAAAAGCAGGACGCCATTGACGAGCGCGTTAAGCAATTGCGTGAGGCCATCGAGCTCACTCAAAAGAAGGCTGACCGTGAGTTTATCTTATCGCGTATTGCCTCTCTTACGGGCGGCATTGGCGTCATCTATGCGGGTGGGAATACTGACTTAGAGCAGAAGGAGCTATACGACCGCATTGACGATGCTGTGTGTGCTGTACGTTCAGCTCTTGAGGAGGGCATCCTCCCGGGCGGCGGTGTAGCGTTATGGAACGAGGGGGCTCTGCGATACCCTGACCCTCAGACGGTAGCTGAGAAGATTCTCTCTGTCGCCCTTCGCGCTCCCTTTGAGCTTATCGTTGCGAATGCGGGTCTGACCAACCGTGTTGATATTTGGGCGGGCAATGCTGACGAGTCTTATAGCTATGGGTATAACATCAAGACTGACGAGTATGGCGACATGTATGAGATGGGCGTCATTGACCCTTTGAAGGTTACGCGCAGTGCTCTTGAGAATGCGGTCAGTGTAGCCACTACTATTCTTTCTACGAACGCTATCATTACTATGGCCCGCTCATATGAGTCTGCTATGGACAGCAGCTATTCACCTCCCCCTGTTAGCTATACTGTCGTATGAAGTGTCCCTCGTGTTCTTGCGAAATAATATGGGGTGGCGACCATTCATACGAGGACTATGGCATAGATGACGAGGACGGTATCGTCTCTAACTTAGCATGTCCTAACGAGGGGTGTTCCGTTGAAACAATAATAATCTATACCAAGATATGAAACCAATTGGAAAATACATTCTTATCTCTCCCATCAAGGAGGAGTTAGAGACTTCTTCGGGGCTGCTTCTTTCTGCTGAGGACGCGAGTGAGTTTCGTTATAAGCGCGCGACTGTTGCTAGTTCGGGCACTGAGGTGTCGGCTATTAAGGCGGGCGACACCATCTATTACGACAGCCGAGCGGGGTATACTATGCTTATCAAGAACGAGCAGTACAGTGTCATTCGCGAGACTGATGTCGTTGTTGTCGAGTAAAGGCGTTCATCTCTTTTATAAAGTTCCTATATACCTTATCCATATATGGGATATTATTCTTAAAGAGCGGGTTAACGGAAGGGTGTTCGGGGAGTTCTTCTCCGTTTAGTTTCTTGTATACTAGGCCGACTACTCTTCTTGCCTTGTAGGAAAGCTCGTATACCACTCTTCTATTCCCTTCTTTCTTCCTAAAGACATCGACCCATCCTTCTTGAAGGAGGGTATTGAACCTCTGCTTATCCCACGATATTAATTCGTTGAACTCATCGAACTTATCTTTTGAGAAATATTTCTCGGAGTATAGGAACAGGAGTATCTCTAGGTCGGCTTGACTAAGGTCATACTTTGCTTTAATAAAGTATCTTACTACGCGCCAATATTTCAGGTAATCCTGTGGGGGCGGTTTGCGCCAATTCAACATAAATTAAATTTTGTAAATTTGCTACGTAAAGATATTAAAGATGGCTGACAAAAAAACCAAGGATGTTCGAATCGTTGATTTAAACGACGTTAACTTCCGCAACAAGGACATACTGAAGTGGTCGAAGCCTACGAAGCCTACCACAAAGAAACCTACATCTTCTCGTCCTTTGGGGCTACAGCAGTTGGGGTCAGTAACTCAGGTGGCTAAGTTGAAGAATGCCTAGGCATTCTACTATAGCCTTATCAGAGAAAGGGTCAATAGGGCATACTTGAAATCTTTGTATCTTTGGACAAATTACTAATCATGAACAAGCAAGGTTATAATGCTCGCCTCGACGAGTCGCTAGGAAACAAGCATAAGGGGTCGCATCAGCAATCTCTCAAGTCTCGTCGCAATGAGTCCAAGGCTATGTCTAAAAAGGACTACGGTCACGCCTATGGTGGCGACCAAGGCATGAAGTATGAGTGTATCAAAGCCGTGGGGAAGCACCTCGACGGATTAATCTCTAAGTAATGGCTAAGAAAGGCCGTACTAAGGAGGGGAAATTCCCCGAGATTAAAAAGGCTGACGAAGGTAAGTTTACCGCGTGGGCCAAAAAAAATGGATTCAAAGATGCGTGTAGCGCAGCCTCTGCTGTGATGAAGGATACTGATGAGTATTCTGCGTCAGTGGTTAAGATGGCTAACTACGCCAATAACTTTGGATGTAAAACGAAATAACTATGGTAGAATTTATCACCGAAAACGCTGCAGCATTGGTCATTGGACTAATGGCTTTTGTAAAAATAGTAGTCAATTTGACTCCGTCTGAAAAAGACAATCAGGTATTTGGTTGGATTGATACGCTCATCGGAGCCGTCATCCCTGACCGCCGAAAATAATTCGTATATTTGCAGTATGGGAACTAAATCTAGGGGACTTGGCGATTCAATTTTTAAAATTACTCAAGCCACCGGGATTAAGGCGGCGGTAGATTCCGTTACAGAAGACTGCGGATGCAATAAAAGAAGGGATGCTTTAAACCGAGTTTTCCCTTACAACAAAGACTAAAGATGGGTTATCAAAAACTACAGGTAGGTCGTGCTACTGACATGACAAAGTTACTCAGCAATACTGAGGACACTGTAAATCTCTATAATCCTATCACTTTGACGGCTGACGCTTTGACCGCAGGAACGACGGGGCTTGTGCTTGTAGTGGCGGGCGCTACATTTATTACTGACGGCGTCACAGCGGGCGACCTCGTAATTCAGAACAGCGGAACGCAAGCCGCTTCTCGAGTGGCAAGTGTAGATAGTGAGACACAGATTACGGTAATCGCCACAGGTATTTTTACTTCAGGTGAGCGAATTGTTATTTTGCTACAGAGCACTGAGCCTGCTGTTCTATATGTAGGGACTTCTGTTGCGTCAACAGGCACTCTTAAAGTAACTACTATGGGGGGTGATGATGTAACTTTTACCGGGCCTATAGCGGGAACCTTTCTTCCTGTACAGGTAAAGCGAGTTTGGGCTGCTTCTACATCTACAGATATTTTAGCGCTCTTCTAAGGATGGGCTACCAAAAATTACAGACAGGGCGTAGCACTGTAATGGACAATTTGTGGTGGAGTGATTCCCCCAATAGTCCCAATGTCAACCTTGACAATCTTATTACTTTGGGAAGTACGACAGCCTCGGTCGGTGTTGCAACTAGATTAGTCAATAACGGTCTTATTGATTTTATAGCATTAGGGGTTAAAGCAGGAGACTTAGTGATAAGCACTAGCACGGGAGGACAAGCTACCCGTGTGGCCTCTGTGCAAAATAGCACTACACTTTGGCTTTTGGAGGCGGGGGTTTTTTACCTGCCCGTACAGCCTTTTGCTATATACAGTCAGTCCACTGAGCCTGCCACACTATATGTAGACCCTTCAAACGCTGTCAATGCCTTAAAGGTAACTACTATGGGGGGTGACATTGTCACCTTCAATAACCTTATCGCAGGTAGCTTTATCCCGGTTCAGGTTAGTCATATATGGGATACAGGCACATCCGGAATACAATCAGTAACTGCACTTTTTTAAATCATGCCAACAGCTATATCTATAGGAAATATGTTCGGAGGGAATGCAAGCGGCGCTTCGAGCGGCGGCACGCCAATTCCGGCACCTCCAAGCGGCGGATTCACGATGACTGTAGATACAACATTATCCGGGCCTTCGGGAAATGACCAATTTGAAGTTAAATTTCGCGCGGGAGACACCTATAACTGTGACATTGATTGGGGTGATGGTACTACAGATACCATTACGGCATATAACGACGCTGCCCTACTCCATACCTATGGTACGGGCGGAACCTATACTATCGAGATAACGGGAACGATTGGCAATCTTTCGTGGGGAGGCGGCGGCGATATTCTAAAAATAACGAATATCTCTCATTGGGGAGGGTCAGACCTTAATCTAGGTGGCGCGTCATTTGCTATGCGTGCTTATGCGGGAACTATTACAGCTACCGACTCCCCTACTATTAACGGTACTATGACAGGGTACTTTTTTCAGACCCTTTTTACTAGCGGTATCTCGGCATGGAATATGGGCAACGCCACAAATTGTCTCTATCTCCTTCTCAGCAATACAAATTGGAATGAAGACATAAGCGGTTGGGACGTAGGCAACATAACAAGTTTTTCTAATGCTTTCTCGGGAGGGAGTTTGAGTACAGCCAATTATGACCTTCTTTTAAATGCATGGTCAACACAAACAGTACAAACGGGTGTTCCTTTGAGTGTGGGGTCTACTAAATATACTATTGCTACATCGGAGGCAGCACGAATTGCCTTAGTGGCTAAGGGTTGGAGCATTTCAGACGGAGGTGGAATTTAAAAAACAATAGAATGTCTCATCATACTGAAATTTGTTACCCCGCCGAAAAAACATATTGGATATCTTTCAGAAGTCCCGCTAAATTAGATGTAACCCAATACGACTATTTTTTTCCTGACCAATGTTTAATTACGGAGTGGGAGGTTATTGAGCTTTATACAGTAGAACAGGAGTGGGTAGATAGACTAGCGGAGTATGACATTACGCCTGTATTCCCCCCTTCAAATGATTAAGATAAATGACAAATATCACGGGGATTTATGAGATAGTTTTATTATCTGTAGGAATAGTAGGCGTATATATCAGAATAAATAACGAAGTGTCTAAGCTAAAGAACAGGGTACATACCCTCGAACAGAGCAAGAATGAGGTAACAGACATGCTTAAGGAGCTTGCGCAAGACATTCAAGAGATTAAGCTTCTCCTTGCGCGTAAACAAATAGATTCGTGAGGAATATAGACAAGTTAATTGTCCATTGTTCGGCCACTAGAGAGGGGCAAGATATCAGCGTAGACACTATTAGGGGTTGGCATGTCATTGAGCGGGGATGGTCAGATATCGGATATCATTATGTCATCTATTTAGATGGCACTATTATGCCGGGACGCCCCGAAGAGATACAAGGTGCTCATTGTCGTGGAGAGAATAAAACGAGTTTGGGGATTTGCTATATCGGGGGCGTCGAATCGGACGGTAAGACACCCAAGGATACGCGCACTCAGGAGCAAAAGTCATCCCTCAAGGCTATGCTCTTAGAGCTCAAGTCGGTGTATTGCGACGCTATCGTTCATAGTCACCGGGATTTTTCTTCTAAGGCTTGTCCAAGTTTCGATGCTACTACCGAGTATGAATGGATAAGCAAGCACTACGATGTCGAAGAAGAAATTTAAGGACACGAAGTTGGGGGGATGGCTAAAAGACAAAGCCCCCGAAATTTTAAGTGTAGCGGGCGACCTCTTGCCTGACGCGGGGCTCCTCGGAATAGTGGGGAGAATGATTGACAGCTCTCAGCTTAATGCCGAAGACAAAGCTCTTGCTCACGCTCAGATTACAGAGCTTTATCAGCTTGAGGTAGAGGACAGAAAAAGTGCTCGGGTACTTTACTCTTCGGACAGTTCGGTACAGAAAATCTTAGCTGTAGTTTTTACTGTCGCGTATTTCTTACTCAGCTATATTATGTTTAAGTATTTTATTGAAGAAGATATTTCTCTTGGGGAGTTTGAGATAAGTTTTATCTCCACCATCTTTGGGGCTATGAGCGCAAAGGTGAACACGGTAGTAGACTTTTTCTTTGGGGGTTCTGCAAAAAATGGCTAATCAAAAAGTCATACCTTTGTGGCAACTATAATTTTATTCAAATGGAAAAACTTACCTCTCAAGAACTAGAAAAAGTTCAATCGTTCATCACAGAGTTCAACGGACTAAAGATGAAGATTGGAGATACGGTACTAGCTCAGTCGGCTTTAGTCAGTGATGTTGATACTCTCAAGGAAGAGTACAATAAATATGAATTATTGCTAATGGAGACCTATGGCGAAGATGCTGTCATCAATGTTCACACCGGAGATATTACGCGACCCGAAAAAGAATAACCATGTCTAAGATTAATACATACGCCACTGTCACTCCTGTAGCGGGAGACAAAGTTATTGGAACAGATGTAGGTGGAACCCCGGCTGATGCAACGAAAAACTTCACTGTGGAATCTATTGCGGCTTTGGCAGGTTCTTCCTTTGTTTCTGTCCTATCGGCGGAGAGCCTAGCTGCCACCCAAACCCCCGGAGCGATAAACACTCTAGTCATTGCAGAGTTTGGAGCGGCGCAGGGAACGGCAAGCGACCCCGTTATGATTACCGCAGCAGGAGGGGTAACCTTTAACGAGGTGGGCACTTATGTAATTGAAGTGTGCTTGAGTTTTAGCACCACGGCAGCGGCAGCGCAGGGGATATGGGAGCTGACATTAAATGGGCTAGCTATAGAAACGTATCTTACATATATTGACGCTCCGAATCATTATATATGTTCAGCGAGAACATTGGTGCAAAAAGTTACGACGGCAGGAGATACATTAGCTGTAGTATTTGCGGCTGACAATGCGGGCGGTTTGACCGGGATAGCTCAACTAGAGTTATACAATCCTACAGCAATTGGATTTGCCAATACACCTTCAGCCTCTATGACCATATATCGTCTAGAGTATTAAGATGGATATTCGTAAGATATCAGTTGGCCCCGATTACAAATCAGGGGCTATGCACTATATCGTAGGTCAGTCTGTATTAAATGGGGAATATAAAATTCACCTTATTAAGGTTGCAGGAGAAGAGATTACGATATGGATAGAGCGCGAGAACGAGGTTATGCTATGGAAGTCTTTCACTGAAACGATGCCTATTTCTATTGAGTACAACATCAACTTTTAACACTATGGACAAAGTATTGCTACAGGCTCAAATTTCTGAACTCACTAAAGAGAAAGAAGAAGCGCAAAGTTTTGACGAGCGTCTTGGTCTTCATGACCAAATCCATAGTCTACAAATGAAGTTGGATGGCGTTGAACCAACAGGGCACTCGCCTATTGAGTGTATAGGTTGTGGCTCATAATGCGGTCGCCTTTTTACTTTATCGTAAGACCCCATAAGGGGACTCGATATTCCAATACCGTAGATTGGGATGGGGTGGATTTTATTACAAGCACTTCTGAAGAAGATGTTAAGTCCTCTAATCGCCAAGCAGAAGTGGCTGAACTCCCCGTAGGGTATAGCGGCCCTATTAAAATCGGGGACACCCTTCTTGTTCATCATAATGTCTTTAAGTTCTATAATGATATGGGCGGTCGTAGGAAAAGCGGAAAGAGCTTTTTTAAAGACGACTTATTCTTTGTAGATAACGAACAATTCTTTATGTATCGTAATGGCACACAATGGGAAGCTCACGACCGCTACTGTTTTGTCTCCCCCATTGCTGCGGAAGATTGTTTTCTGTACAAACCCTTTAGTGAAGAGCCACTTATGGGGGTTATGCGCTACCCTAACGCATACTTAAAAGAGAACGGAGTTGTTGATGGCACAAAGGTGTCGTTTACTCCCGATAGCGAGTATGAGTTTGAGGTAGACGGAGAAAAAATGTACCGTATTTACGACCACCAAATTACTCTTAAGCTATGAGTTCCAAAGAAACAAAGCTTAAGATAATTGAGGCAGGCCATCGAGCAGTAGAGCAACTCATCAAGGTGGCAAAGGAAGCTATTATAAAGCACGACCCCGAAGATGAGCTTTCTGCAGACAGGTTAAAAAATGCTGCCGCCACCAAGAAGCTTGCTATCTTCGATGCTTTTGAAATCCTTAATCGCATTGATGCGGAGAAAGAGGCTATAGATGACTTAGATAGGCCGGATTCAAAAAACATAGATACTAAACAAGGATTTGCCGAGCGACGGTCTAAATAAAAACCTCCATAGGGTAGTTAAGGACTATATCCCTAATCATGTTTTAGCTACTAAAAACAAAGCTAAGACGTGGGAGTATGGCTATGACTCTAAGTATAACCTTATAATCATCTCCAAGGACGGCACACTAGGGGAGGTATATGAGATACAGAACCTAAGAGTAGGACTTCCCGCCGCCCCTAAAGTGTGTCCTCAAAGACACACTAAGAAGCAGGAGCAATATTGGGAGCGCATGGAGCTACCCTCTCATCTTTCTAAGATTCATTCTATCTTCCAATGGAACGAGCGGCCTACAGACTTTAAGTCTCAGTTCGTGGACTATATAGAAGAAGAATTTGACCGCAGGGATGAGGGCCATTGGTTTAAGAGCAATGGAAAGAGCACATACATCACAGGAGCACACTACATGTACCTGCAATGGACAAATATTGATATAGGATATCCCGACTTTAGAGAAGCCAATAGGTTGTTGTATATTTTTTGGGAGGCATGCAAGGCGGACACACGAAGTTTCGGGATGGTCTACCTTAAGATTCGCCGTTCAGGATTTTCCTTTATGTCCTCTTCAGAGTGTGTGAATACTGCCACTCTTGTTCGCGACTCGCGTATAGGTATTCTCTCTAAGACAGGTACTGACGCCAAGAAGATGTTTACGGATAAGGTAGTTCCAATAAATAGTCGGTTACCTTTTTTCTTTAAGCCCATTATGGATGGCATGGATAAGCCCAAGACAGAGTTGGCCTATCGTGTCCCGGCCTCTAAGATTACCAAGAAGAATATGTTCGAGGTAGGTCGGGAAGAAATTGACGGGCTAGACACTACTATTGATTGGAAGAATACTGACGACAATTCTTACGACGGGGAGAAGCTTATGCTTCTTGTTCATGACGAGAGCGGCAAGTGGATAAAGCCAAATAATATATTGCATAATTGGAGGGTAACCAAGACATGTCTTCGATTAGGAAGCAGGGTAGTAGGCAAGTGTATGATGGGGTCTACCTCTAACGCCCTAAGTAAGGGAGGGGGGAATTTTAAAAAGCTTTATGAAGACTCCAATGTCTCTAACCGTAATAAAAATGGTCAGACAAAAAGTGGGCTCTACTCTTTATTTATTCCTATGGAGTGGAATATGGAGGGGTTCATTGACATATATGGGCAACCTGTTTTCAGGGAGCCTGCCATCCCGGCACTAGGGATTGATAAGGAATTAATTTATCAGGGAGCGTTAGATTATTGGGAGGCAGAGGTAGATTCTTTAAAGAGTGATGCCGATGCTTTAAATGAATTCTACCGTCAATTCCCTCGGTCAGAGTCACACGCCTTTAGGGACGAGAGTAAGGAATCTATTTTCAACCTCACACGCATCTATCAGCAGATAGATTATAATGACAGCCTTATCACAGAACATCACTTAACTCAAGGGAGTTTTCGATGGGAGGATGGAATCAAAGACACTCGGGTAATTTTTTCTCCTGACAAGAGAGGGAGATTTCTAGTTTCATGGATTCCTGCTAAAGGAATGCAGAATAGATTTATAGAGCGCGCAGGTATAAAGCATCCGGCCAATGAACATCTAGGAGCATTTGGTTGTGACTCCTATGACATCTCCGGTGTCGTTGGTGGAGGGGGCTCTAATGGAGCTTTACATGGGTTGACAAAGTTTAGTATGGATGATGCTCCAAGTAATGAATTTTTCCTTGAATATGTTGCACGACCACAGACCGCAGAGATATTTTATGAGGAAGTTTTAATGGCATGCGTTTTCTATGGCATGCCTATCCTTATTGAGAACAATAAGCCTCGACTCCTATATCATTTTAAGAATAGAGGCTATAGGGGATTCTGTTTAAACAGACCCGATAAGATATATAATAAACTATCTAAGACAGAGAAGGAACTTGGAGGAATACCCAACTCTTCCGAATCAGTCAAGCAAGCTCATGCATCAGCCATCGAGTCCTATATTGAAAAATATGTGGGGATGGATACAGATGGTACATTTAGAGATTCGGATGAGATGGGGAGCATGCTCTTTCATAGAACCTTAGAAGATTGGGCTAAGTTTGATATTAATAATCGAACTAAATTTGACGCCTCTATTAGCTCGGGCCTTGCAGTGATGGCCTGCCAAAAACATCTCTATCAACCTGACAAAAAGAGCAATAAAATAAGTCTTACCTTTGCTAGGTATAATAACACGGGAGCTATAAGTGAACTTATTAGATGAAAGATGTTAAAGTAGACATATCATCTACGGGGTTTCCGAGTCAGTTCGTGTCTGATGCTGAAAAAGCTACCGATGAATTCGGTCTTCGCGTTGGACAAGCCATTCAATACGAGTGGTTTAAGAAAGACGGAAGTCAGTGTAGATTTTATAATCAATGGAGGAACTTCCAACGCATGCGTTTGTATGCTCGAGGAGAACAGTCAGTTGCAAAATATAAACAAGAACTTGCCATTGATGGTGACCTATCTTATCTAAACCTTGATTGGACACCCGTTCCTATTCTTCCTAAGTTTGTTGATATTGTCGTTAATGGGATGTCTAATCGACTCTTCTCTGTCAAAGCTTATGCTCAGGACGCCCTATCGCAGTCCAACCGAAGCAAGTACCAAGACCTAATAGAGGGGCAGATGATAGCAAAGCCCCTCCTAGAGAAAATTCAAAAGGCTACAGGGGCTGACCCATTTCTTATTAATCCCGATGAACTTCCTCAAACGGATACCGAGTTAGCTTTATATATGCAGCTCAACTATAAGCCTGCAATTGAGATTGCAGAGGAAGAGGCTATTAATACGTTGTTTGAGGAGAATCATTATATCGACCTTCGAAAGAGATTTGATTATGACCTTACTGTATGCGGGATATCCGTAGGTAAGCATGAATTTCTTAAGGGTAGTGGGGTGAAGGTATCTTACGTTGACCCGGCAAATGTTATTTATAGCTATACTGAAGACCCGCACTTTAAAGAGTGCTTTTATTGGGGGGAGGTTAAGACGGTTAACATCAATGACCTATTAAAAATTGACCCTTCACTTACCAAGGAAGACCTTGAGGAAATATCTTTAAGGGGGCAAAGTTGGTATGACTACTTCAATGTAGCTCAATACTATGACAATGATATTTTTTACCGCGATACGGTAACGCTTCTATACTTCAACTATAAGTCCAATAACACTATTGTCTATAAGAAGAAGGGAGACGATAACGGGAACATGAAAATGATTCCTAAAGATGACAAGTTTAACCCTCCATCAGATATGATGGAAGAAGGAGGTTTTGAAAAAGTAGAGAAGAAAATTGATGTGTGGTATGATGGGGTTATGGTTATGGGAACTAACTATGTCCTTAAGTGGGAGATGGCTAAGAATATGGTTCGCCCTAAATCGGCTAGTCAGCACGCTATCCCTAATTATGTTGCGGTAGCTCCACGTATGTATAAGGGAAACATTGAATCTTTAGTTCGAAGGATGATTCCTTTTGCGGACTTGATTCAACTAACCCACCTTAAGCTTCAGCAGGTTATAGCACGTACTGTCCCGGATGGTGTGTATATAGATGCTGACGGATTGAATGAAGTTGATTTAGGTACGGGAGAGGCATATAACCCTGAAGACGCGCTGCGGCTTTATTTCCAAACAGGTTCTGTTATTGGAAGAAGCTATACTCAAGATGGGGAGTTTAATAATGCTCGGATTCCTATTCAGCAGTTGACCTCTAACTCGGGAGCCTCTAAAACGCAGATGCTGCTTGCCAACTACAATCATTATTTAGATATGATTAGGGCAGTGACAGGTCTCAATGAAGCTCGTGATGGCAGCACTCCTGACCCCAATGCATTAGTGGGAGTTCAAAAGTTAGCCGCCCTTAACTCCAACACTGCTACGCGCCATATCCTTGACGCGAGTTTATATATGTATAGAACTTTAGCAGAAGGTCTTTCATATCGCGTAGCGGATATTTTAGAATATGCGGACTTTACTGATGGGTTCATTAACCAAATTGGAAAGTATAACGTCAGCATCCTTCGTGAGATTTCTGATTTGTATATCTATGATTTCGGAATTTTCATCGAGGTAGCCCCTGATGAGGAACAGAAGGCACAGCTTGAGCAAAATATTCAGATGGCCCTTTCTAAGGGAAGCATCAATCTTGAGGACGCCATTGATATCCGAGAGATAAAGAATATTAAGCTTGCCAATCAGCTTTTAAAGCTAAAGCGCAAAACTAAGGAGGATAGAGAGGAGAAGATGGCGCTACAAAAGCAGGCTATGCAATCCAAAATCAATCAGGAGTCTCAGATGATGGCATCACAGGCAGCGATGCAAAAGCTACAAGCGGAAACGCAGGCTAAAATGCAGATTAAGCAGGCGGAGATAGCGTTTGAAATCGAGAAGATGAATAACGAGGCGCAATTGAAGAGGGGTCTTATGGAGCAGGAGTTCCAATACAACCAACAACTTCGAGGAGTTTCTGAATCAGCTTTACAGGAACGAGAAACTCAGCGGGAAGGGGCTAAGTCAGACCGTATTAGCCAACAGAATACCGAGCAGAGTAAGCTTATAAATCAGCGCAAGAATAACTTGCCGCCACAAACTTTTGAATCTAATGAGGATAGTTTAGACGGATTTGACTTCGCTGAGTTCTCTCCACGATAAGTCTAATTGTTATTCATTACTTTTGTAAAAATCTAATCTATGGAAATTAAAGTACGCGATGTCTCCGGTTCGGAGGAAAAGTCGCAACAAGAAATTGAACAAGGACTTCTTCAAAAACACGAAGAAAAACTTGAAGGGGAAGTGAGAATAGATACATCTAGGTTAGATGTTGTTCCCACCTCCAAAGAAGATAAGGTGGTTGAAGAAAAAACTACCGAATCGGAAACTGCGTCAGAGATGTCTGACGAAGACGTTCTTTTATATCTTAAGAATCGTTATAATAAGCAGATTGATTCTGTCGAGCAACTCTTCGAGGAGCGTGAGCAAGCCGAAGATTTACCCGAAGATGTAGCTGCTTATTTAAACTACAAAAAGGAAACAGGTCGCGGTATCAATGATTATGTAAGTCTCAATAAAGACTTCGATGAAATGAAACCCGACAAGGTTCTTAGAGAGTACTTAGTTGCCACCGAGAAGGGGCTTGATGCCGAGGATATCGACACGCTTATGGAAGCATATGCGTATGACGATGACCTCGACGATGAGTCCACTATCAAGAAGACTAAGCTCTCGAAAAAAAAGGCTATTGCTAAGGCGAGAGACTATTTTGAGTCAGAGAAAGAAAAATACAGGATGCCCCTTGAGTCAGGCGGGAGTTCTTTTTCTAAGGAAGATTCAGAAAACCTCGAATCCTACAGGCAATATGTCAAAGAGTCGGATACCTATAATGAAGAGTTAAAAAGAAAGCAGGAGTGGTTTCTTAAAAAGACAGACGAAGTTTTCGGAAGTGAGTTCAAAGGTTTTGAGTTCGCGATTGACGAAGATAAGACGGTCACCTTTTCGCCGGGAGATGCTGCAGAGTTAAAAAAGATACAATCCAATTCCGCTAACTTCATAGGGAAGTATATGGGAGAGGATGGTCTTATAAATGATGCTGCAGGCTACCATAGGGCGATGGCTATAGCGATGAATCCCGAGCGATTTGCTAAGTTCTTTTACGAACAAGGCAAGTCTATTCAGGCTGACGACACTATGCGCAAGATGAAAAATACAGATATGTCTATGCGTACAACGCCGGAAGTCACGAATAAGGGAGGAATGCAAGTAAAGTCTTTGACCCCTGACTCAGGTCGAGGACTTAAAATTCGGAGTCGAAAACATTAAAACAAAAAACCAATGGCTTTAACAGCAGCAGGTATGGATTTGCAACCAAGTGCGCAGCAAATTCCCGTATCTTCAAACTACATCAATAACTTCGATTTCTTGAATCAGTATCTTCCTGATACTTACGAGAAAGAATTCGAGCGTTATGGTAATCGCACTATCTCTTCGTTCCTCCGTATGGTAGGAGCGGAAATGCCCTCTAACTCTGACCTTATTAAATGGACAGAGCAAGGTCGTCTACACACTAAGTATGTCGCGGTAGGTGGTGTTGGTGCTATCAATGCCGACACAATGGCCTTTACTGTTAATGACGCCTTTGCAGGATTAGCAGGGACTACTCAGACAGCAGGCGGTGGCATCGCTCTTCGTGATAACCAAACTATTATGGTTGTTTGGAATAGCGGAGCAGGCTCTAACAAAGCTATCGTTAGTGCGGTAAACGCAACTGCGGGAACTTTTACAGCTAACTTCTACGAGGGAACAGGCGCTGTTGCGGCAGGTACAGGCGCTGTTGCGTCTGACGTTACTATCTTCATCTACGGTTCTGAGTTCAACAAAGGAGATTCCGGAATGACGGGCTCTTTAGAGGCTGACGATTGGATTTTCTCTAATAAGCCAATCATCCTAAAGGACACTTACGAAGTAAATGGTTCTGATATGGCTCAGATTGGATGGGTAGAGGTAACTACTGAGAATGGCGCAAGTGGATTCCTATGGTATCTAAAGTCCGAGCACGAGACACGTCTTCGTTTCGACGATTACTTGGAGACTGCTATGATTGAGGCTGTTCCGGCGGAAGCACTTTCAGGAGCGGGTGCTCTTTTACAAGGTGTTGCTCCTGCTGCAACCGTTGCTGACCTTAACGGTTCAGAGGGAATCTTCCACGTAGTGAATAACCGAGGCAATGTATGGGCAGGAGGAAATCCTACTACCCTTGCAGACTTCGATACAGTTATCTCTCGTCTTGATAAGCAAGGTTCTATCGAAGAGAATGTTCTCTTTGTAAACCGTGATTTCGGATTCGATATCGACGATATGTTGGCTGCTCAAAACTCTTACGGAGCGGGTGGTACTTCATACGGCCTTTTCGATAACGATAAGGAGATGGCGTTGAACCTCGGATTCACAGGCTTTCGCCGTGGGTACGACTTCTACAAGACTGATTGGAAATACTTGAATGACCCAACTATGCGTGGCGACTTGTCTGCAGTGGCAGGTAGCGGTGCAGTAAACGGTCTTCTCGTTCCTGCAGGTTCAACTACTGTTTATGACCAAGTCCTTGGAAAGAACGCGAAGCGTCCATTCTTGCATGTGCGTTACCGCGCATCTGAGACCGAAGACCGTCGTTACAAGTCTTGGATTACAGGTTCTGCAGGAGGGGCTCAAACATCTGACATCGACAAGATGCAGGTGAACTTCCTCTCTGAGCGTGCCGTATGTACTCTAGGAGCTAACAACTTTGTCATCTTCAATGCGTAAGAGGCAATAGTCTAATTGGTAAGGGGGAGGCGTGTCCTTGAGGACACGTCTCCCACCTTATTTCTTTTATAAAATCTTATCTAATCATGAATCAAACACAAGACAAGTACGTCAGCAAGACGTACAAACTCACAAGAGGAGCAGCACCTCTTTCCTTTATGCTGCCAACACGCAATAGCCGTCGCTCACCACTTCTGTGGTTTGATGAAGAGCGCGGAGAGAACCGCGCCCTGCGGTATGCGAGAAATCAGAAATCTCCTTTTGAGGACGAACAGGATGGCAATGCTATTGTTGAGCCTGTAATTTTCGATGATGGGTTCTTACACGTCGATAGAACGAACCAAGTTCTCCAACAATTTTTAGAGTTGCATCCTCTTTATGGCAAGTACTTCGTGCGGGTCAATAAAGAGCAAGACGCTTCTGAGCAAATGGAGAGCTTAAACGTAGAGGTCGATGCTCTTATTGAGGCTCGTCAGCTCTCTTTAGAGGAGCTTGAAAATATTTGCCGCGTTATGTATGGTCGCAGTACAGACACCCTTACCACCGCTGAGATGAAGCGTGATGTTTTGGTAGCTGCTAAGACCAACCCTAAAGGGTTTTTAGATATGCTTAAAGACCCTGAGCTAAAGTACAATTCCAATGTCCAACGATTCTTTGATGCGGGACTATTGTCCACACGTCGTCAGGATACGGAGGTATGGTTTAGTACGGCCAACAATAAAAAGAAAATGCTTACTGTCCCCTTTGGGTTAGAGGCAACGCAAGCGGCTGCATCGTTCCTTAAGAGCGATGA
>TARA_R110002126_G_scaffold272886_2_pt1 | contig 30077 bp, 41 predicted proteins | sample TARA_R110002126 | Tara Oceans TARA_R110002126 (sample SAMEA4397536) | marine metagenome | biome: Polar Biome; feature: [DCM] deep chlorophyll maximum layer (ENVO:01000326); material: water (ENVO:00002006), including particulate matter (ENVO:01000060) such as... | depth 30 m | reverse complement strand
TCGGGAAGGTGGTCGTACCGTTGGTGCGGGTGTTGTTGCTAAAATTATCGAGTAACGAATATGACTAACAATCAAAATATTAAAATTCGTCTGAAGTCTTTTGACCATCGGATGATTGATACATCAACACGCGAGATTGTTGATACAGTTAAACGCACGGGCGCTCAAATTCGCGGCCCAATTCCTTTGCCTGTTCGCAAAGAAAAGTTTTCAGTATTAATTTCTCCGCATGTGAATAAAGACGCTCAAGATCAATATGAGCTGCGAACACACTTGCGTTTGGTTATTATTGTCAATCCAACTGAGAAAACAGTGGATGCGCTGATGAAATTGGACTTGGCCGCAGGTGTTGATGTGCAAATTAGCCTGGACGACTAGGCAGCAATAAAAGCTTAAGAGGGGTTAAGATAATGATCGGTTTATTAGGCCGTAAAGTTGGTATGACACGAGTGTTTACACCGGAAGGGGCAGCAATTCCCGTTTCTGTTATTCACGTGCATCCAAATCGTATTTCACAGTTAAAAGAGCTTGAACGAGATGGTTATACTGCTGTTCAGCTGACTGGTGGAACGAAAAAAACAAATCGTGTGACGAGACCTATGGCGGGTCACTTTGCGAAAGCAAATATTGATGCGGGCGACATGTTGTGTGAGTTTGACGTTGATTCTGTTGCTGATTACACATTAGGGCAAGAATTAACCGTTAATGATGTGTTTTCTGATGGTCAATTTGTTGACGTTTCAGGCGTATCCAAAGGTAAAGGTTTTGCTGGAGTCATTAAGCGTTATAACTTTGCAACGCAAGACGCAACTCACGGTAACTCTTTGTCGCATAGAGCTCCTGGTTCGATTGGTCAAAACCAAACGCCAGGTCGTGTCTTTAAAGGCAAGAAGATGTGTGGCCATATGGGAAGCAAACGCACCACAACTCAAACCCTTGAAGTGGTTCGAGTCGATGTTGAGCGTCAACTTTTGTTAATTAAAGGCGCTATCCCTGGTGCACCGGGTGCACGGCTTGAAATTAGGCCTGCCGTTAAGTTGCGCGAAGGGAGTAAGTAATGGAACTGAAAATACAAGATACACAAACAGCAGTTACCGTTAATGACGCTGTCTTTGGTTGTGACTACAACAGAGGCTTGATCCATCAAGCAGTTGTTGCTTATATGAACAAAGCTAGAAGTGGTAACAGTGCACAAAAAACTCGTTCAGAAGTTCGTGGTGGTGGTAGAAAACCATGGGCTCAAAAAGGTACGGGCCGTGCACGTGCGGGAACAATTCGTAGTCCAATTTGGCGGTCGGGTGGTGTTACGTTTGCAGCTAAAAAACGTGACTATTCACAAAAAATCAACCGAAAAATGTACCAAGGTGCCATGCGAAGCATCGTATCTGAATTGCATCGTGAAGGTCATCTTATTGTCTTAAGTGATTTTCAGTGCAGCACACCGAAAACAAAAGATTTTCTTGTTAAAATGCAGGCGTTAGAATTGACAAATGCACTTGTCTTGGTTCAAGACTTAGGTGAGTATGAATATTTAGCGTCACGTAATTTGCATTCATATGATGTTCGAGACGTTGTTTCAATTGATCCTGTAAGCTTGCTTCGATTTGAAAAGGTTTTAATTACTGAAGAAGCACTTAAAACGTTAGAGGAGCAGTTACAATGAATCCAGAACGCTTAATGATGGTTCTTTTGGAACCAATAACTTCTGAAAAAACGACGCGAATAGCAGAAAGAGCCAAGCAGTTTACGTTTCGTGTTTTGAAGTCTGCAACAAAAACTGAAATTAAATTAGCTGTTGAGAAATTGTTCAAGGTTGATGTTAAGTCAGTTTCTGTTGTGAACGTGGTTGGAAAGAAAAAGCGATTTAGACAGACAGAAGGAAAGCGTTCTGACTGGAAAAAAGCATATGTTTCTTTGCAGTCCGGGCAAGACATTGATTTCACCGTGACCGAATAAGGCAGAAAGAGATGGCATTATTAAAATCAAAACCAACATCACCCGGTAAACGTGGTGAGATTCGTGTGGTTCATAAGAACCTTCACAAAGGAAAACCATACGCTCCTTTACTTGAAGTAAAAAGTAAAAGTGGTGGTCGAAATAACCAAGGTCGTATTACCGTTCGGCACATTGGTGGTGGTTGTAAAAGCAAATATCGTATTATTGACTTTAAACGTCGAAAAGATGGTATCGAAGGACGTGTTGAGCGCCTTGAGTATGATCCTAATCGCTCAGCTCTTATTGCATTAATTCTTTACAAAGACGGCGAACGGCGTTACATTATCGCTCCAGCCGGTTTAGAAGCAGGTGATACGGTATTGAGTGGTGATGATGCACCGATCAGTTCAGGCAATTGCTTACCTTTAAAAAACATCCCGCTTGGAGCAACGATTCACTGTGTGGAGCTGAAGCCTGGACGTGGCGCTCAAATGTTACGAAGTGCGGGCGCTAGTGGACAAGTCGTTGCGCGAGAAGGCTCTTACGCCATGATCAAGCTTCGTTCCACTGAAGTGCGAAAAGTGTTATTATCCTGTCGCGCAGTTATTGGAGAGGTTGGAAATAGTGAGCATAACTTACGTTCGTTAGGAAAAGCTGGTGCCAAGCGATGGCGCGGTGTACGTCCTACGGTTCGTGGTGTTGCGATGAATCCTGTAGACCATCCACATGGTGGTGGTGAAGGTCGAACGTCTGGTGGTCGTCATCCGGTGACGCCATGGGGTGTACCAACCAAAGGTTATAAAACAAGACAGAACAAACGTACTGATCGTTTTATTGTCAAAAAACGTAAGAAAAAATAATTACTTGAGAGGGTATTAACGTGGCTCGTTCCATAAGAAAAGGTCCTTTTATTGATCAACACCTCCTAAGAAAAGTGGAGGCAGTTGTTGAATCAAAGTCGAAAAAGCCGATTAAAACATGGTCTCGACGATCAACTATTATTCCCGATATGATTGGGTTGACGATTGCGGTCCATAACGGAAAAGACCATGTGCCTGTGTATATCACAGATAATATGGTTGGACATAAATTGGGTGAGTTCTCTATAACTCGTACGTTCAAAGGTCACTCTGGCGACAGAAAGACTAAAGGTAAGTAGAGGCAACTGATGGAAGTTACAGCAAAGTTAAGTAATGCGCCATTGTCTGCGCAAAAAGGCCGGTTGGTTGCAGACATGATTCGCCAAGTGAATGTTTCAACAGCGATAGGCATTCTTCGATTCACCCCGAAAAAAGGGGCTGTGATGATGCTCAAGCTGCTTGAGTCTGCAATCGCAAATGCTGAACATAACTTTGGGGCTGATGTTGATGCTTTAAAGGTTGGTGTTGTTTTTGTTGATGAGGCACGTACCTTAAAACGAATTAGCGCACGGGCGAAAGGCCGGGCGAATCGAATTTGTAAGCGTACCTGCCACATAACACTTAAAGTATCTGACGGGGAATAGCTCATGGGACAAAAAGTAAATCCGATTGGTATACGTCTTGGTATTGTTAAAACCTGGAATTCGAACTGGTTTGCAACAAAACGAGATTATGCAAAGTTTTTAAATCAAGATATTAGTTTGAGGAAAGAGCTTAAACGTAAGCTGGCTTCAGCTGCCGTTAGTCGCATACAAATTGACCGCCCAGCTAAAAATGCCGTAATTACAATACATACCGCAAGGCCTGGTGTCTTGATTGGTAAGAAAGGCGGTGGGATCGAAGCGCTTCGTGCTGAGATTGCTAAAAAGTTAGGTGTTCCGGTTCATTTGAATATCCAGGAAATTCGTAAGCCTGAGCTTGATGCTACTTTAGTCGCAGAAGGTGTAGCTCAACAGTTAGAGCAGCGCGTTATGTTCCGACGTGCGATGAAGCGTGTTGTGAATGCTGCAATGAAATCTGGTGCTAAAGGTATCAAAATCACTGTCGGTGGACGATTAGGTGGTGCTGAAATTGCACGTAGCGAAACGTACAGAGAAGGCCGCGTGCCTTTGCATACATTCCGTGCCGATATTGATTACGGAACCGCTGAATCTAAAACAGCTTACGGTATCATCGGTGTCAAAGTCTGGATTTTTAAAGGTGAAAGTACGCCTCAAAAAAATCGTCAAGACGATGGTAGTAAGTAAATGAGGATGTGCCACTATGTTACAACCAAAAAGAACAAAATTTAGAAAGCAAATGAAAGGTCGAAACCGTGGACTTGCTCAACGGGGATCTGATGTAAGCTTTGGTCAATTTGGACTGAAAGCCGTAGGGCGGGGCCGTTTGACTGCTCGGCAATTAGAGTCTGCACGACGTGCCATAACGCGCCAAATTAAGCGAGGTGGTAAAGTTTGGATTCGTGTGTTTCCTGATAAGCCGATTACTGAAAAACCTCTCCAGGTCAGAATGGGAGGAGGAAAAGGCAGTGTTGAGTATTGGATAGCCCAAATTCAACCAGGCAGAATGTTATTTGAAGTCGAAGGGGTTTCACGAGAGCTAGCTCTCGAAGCTTTTGAACTTGCTAAAGCAAAGCTTCCTTTTAAAGTAACCTTTGCAGAACGTAGGGTAATGTAATGAGTAAATTAGCCGAAAACAAACAAAAGCTAAAGGCAATGAGCCTCGATGAATTAAAAGCAGAGCTTCTTTCTCTCAGGAAACAGCAGTTTATTCTTCGGTTGAAGAGGAAAACTGAAGGGGCCTTAGAGAAAACTCATCATGTGACCGAGATTAGAAAGCAAATTGCTCGGATTAAGACGATGATGGTTAAAAATGTAGGTGAATCTGATGGTAACTGAAGAGAAAAGAGTGCCAACCTTAATTGGTAAGGTAGTAAGCAATAAAATGAATAAGACCGCGGTGGTGTCTGTAGAGCGTACGGTGAAACATCCAAAGTACGGGAAAATCCTACGGCGTCAAACTAAACTGCATGTGCATGATGAACAGCAAGTCTGTCAAGTGGGTAACACTGTAAAAATTCGTGAGTCCAGACCCATTTCTAAGCTTAAAACGTGGGTCCTTGTTGAAGTGATTTCATAAATCTATCAATTAAGACTAATTGACTTTCAAAATACCCAGAGGGCTGGTATAATAGCGAGCCCTTTTCTGGACGACTGTTAGAGCTGGAGAATGAAATGATACAAATGCAATCAGTACTCGATGTCGCCGATAATAGTGGCGCACGTAAAGTCATGTGCATCAAAGTATTAGGTGGTTCACATCGCCGTTATGCACGGGTTGGTGATGTGATTAAAGTAAGCGTGAGAGATGCGATTCCACGAAGTAAGGTCAAAAAAGGTGTTGTAATGAATGCGGTTGTTGTTCGTACAGCCTCACCTGTTCGTCGTAATGATGGTTCAGTGATTCGATTTGATGGGAACGCAGCTGTTTTGTTGAATAATCAACACGATCCCGTTGGGACACGTATTTTTGGCCCTGTGACACGTGAATTGAGGGAGCGGTTTATGAAAATCATTTCCTTGGCTCCTGAAGTCTTGTAAAGAAGGGAAATGTCATGAAACGCATTAGAAAAAATGATACGGCAATTGTAACGACCGGAAAAAGTAAAGGTCATGTCGGGAAGGTTCTGCGTGTGCTCGGTGATAAGCTTTTAATTGAAGGCGCAAACTTGGTAAAAAAACACGTGAAAGCGAATCCTCAAAAAGAACAGAAAGGTGAGATTCGAACACAAGAGGCGTTGTTGCAAATATCCAACGTCGCTTTGTATAATCCGAATACGAAAAAAGCAGACAAGGTTGGATTTAGATTTGTTGATAAAGATGGCGTTCCGCACAAAGAGCGTTACTTCAAGTCTAGTCAAGATGCTGTCGACCAGGAGTAATTGAAATGGCTAGGTTAAAAGAATTGTATAAAACCGAGATTGTAGCTTCGTTGATGAAAAGCTTTGACTACAGTAACGTCATGCAAGTGCCTAAGCTTCAAAAAATAACGCTGAACATGGGTGTTGGTGAAGCTGTGAATGATAAGAAAGTCATGGGGCACGCAGTAGATGATATGTCTCGTATCGCTGGTCAAAAACCTGTGGTATGTCTTGCGAAGCGCTCTTTGGCGGGTTTCAAGATTAGAGAAGCATGGCCTATTGGTTGTAAGGTTACGTTGCGCGGTGAGCGAATGTATGAGTTTCTTGACCGCTTAATTTCGATTACATTGCCCCGAGTTCGTGATTTTCGAGGCTTAAATAACCGTTCTTTTGATGGCACCGGAAATTATTCAATGGGCATTAAAGAGCAAATCGTGTTTCCTGAAATTGATTTTGACAAGATTGATTGTATTCGAGGTCTTGATATTTGCATTACAACAAGTGCAAAAACAGATAAAGAAGCACGTGCTTTGTTAGAAGCTTTCAAATTACCATTGAAAAAAGATAACGAAAAATAACGAAAAGGTGTCATTGTGGCTAGAAAAGCAATTGTTGAACGTGAAGCAGGAAAAGCAGCTTTGGTTGAAAAATACCGGGATGAGCGCATTGCGTTAAAAAAGACAATTAAGTCTTCTACAGATATGGAAGCGGTTCGAGCGGCTCAAGAAGCGTTGCACAAGTTGCCGCTTAACTCGAGTCCTTCACGACTTTCAACACGCTGCCAACAGTGCGGCAGACAGCATGCGGTGTATCGCAAGTTTGGACTGTGCAGGATTTGTTTGCGTGAGAATTTAATGGTCGGTAATGTCACCGGCGGTCGAAAATCAAGCTGGTAATACGAGCGACTGGAGAACAACCATGAGTATGCAAGATCCCATAGCGGATATGTTAACAAGAATTCGTAATGGACAACAAGCCAATCACCAACAGGTTATAATGGTTTCGTCCAATCTTAAAGAAGAGATTGCGCGAGTCTTAAAAGAAGAAGGCTATATTGGCGACTACACAGTCGAGCCATCTGAAAGCAACATGAAGTCATTGACTTTGAAGCTGAAGTATTACCACGGACGCCCGGTTATTGATCGTATTAAGCGTATCAGCCGACCCGGACTGCGTGTGTATAAAGCGGTTAAAGATTTGTCTTCTATTCCTGGCTTTGGTGTGGCGATTTTGTCAACATCGCAAGGTGTGATGAGCCACGTGGTTGCCCGGCAAAAGGGTATGGGTGGTGAAGTCATTTGTGAAGTGGCTTAATACTAACGAGGATAGACATGTCAAGAATAGCCAAACAACCTGTGTTTTTACCTTCAACCGTTGAGTTGATTGTTGAACCAGGTATTGTGACTGTAAAAGGGCCTAAGGGTAGTGTGATAACACACTGTCATCCATTGGTTTCAGTCACTCGCTCAGAAGACGAGCCAAATAAAATTTCATTTGCTCCACAATCGGCGGATCCTAAAGCTTGGTCGCAAGCAGGTACCGTGCGGTCATTAGTGAATAATGCTGTCCACGGTGTGACTGAAGGTTTTGCTGTAACATTAGAGCTTGTTGGTGTGGGCTACAGGGCTCAAGCAAGTGGGAGCTTGATAAATTTATCTCTTGGCTTCTCTCATCCAACTGAATATCTTCTTCCAGAAGATGTTACGGCTGAAATTCCAAACAACACGACCATTATCCTTAAAAGTGCGAATAAACAACGTGCTGGACAAGTGGCTGCTGAAATTCGTGCGATAAGACCACCTGAGCCTTATAAAGGTAAAGGTATACGCCGAGTTGGCGAGGTGATTGTTTCCAAAGAAGCGAAGAAAAAATAGGGTATGACTGATGGCAACTAAACAGCAAGCTCGAATCCGTCGTGGTTCAAAAACAAAAGTAGTGATTAGCCGTTCTGGTCGACCTCGTTTGGTTGTTCAACGTAGTGCTTCTCAAATTTATGCGCAAATTATGGTTTCAGAGCCAAAAGGTGATCGCGTATTAGTATCTTGTTCTAGTCTTGAAAAAGCCGTGAGAGATACGTTGAGTGGAACAAAGACAGAGCGTGCTTTTCAGGTCGGTCAATTGATCGGTCAACGTGCTAAAGAGCAAGGTATTTCACAAGTTGCTTTCGACCGTTCGGGTTATAAATACCATGGTCGAGTGGCATCTTTAGCAAAAGGTGCTCGTGAGGCATTGGATTTTTAAGGAACAGTTATGGCATTTGATGATTCAGCAAAAACAGACGGTTACCAAGAAAAACTCGTTTCTGTTGCACGTACAGCTAAAGTAGTTAAAGGCGGACGTGTGTTTGGTTTTGCAGCCCTCGTGGTTGTGGGTGATGGTAAGGGCAAAATTGGTTACGGTCGTGGTAAAGCACGCGAAGTACCTATTGCAATTCAAAAGGCAATGGACCAAGCTCGCAAAAATATGGTTTATATTCCGCTTTCTGGGAAAACAATTTACCATACGATTACATGGACTTTTGGAGCTTCAAAAGTTTTCATGAAACCAGCTAGTGAAGGTACTGGTGTTATTGCCGGCGGTGCAATGCGAGCCGTTCTCGATGTGCTTGGTGTACAGGACATTCTGGCGAAAAGCATGGGGTCAACGAATCCAACAAACGTGATTCGTGCAACCATTGGTGCTTTGATGCGTATTGGCACGCCCGATTATGTGGCTGCTAAGCGTGGTAAAACTGTTGCAGAAGTGGTGGCTGAGTAATCATGGATAAACAAATTAAAATTACCTTAGTGAAAAGTCTTATTGGTCGTTTGCCAAAGCATGTTCTCATTGCAAAACAACTTGGCCTCAAACGAATGAATAGTACAGTTGTTCACCGTGATATCCCAGCTATTCGTGGCTTGGTGAATCAAGTGAGCTATCTGTTAAGTATTGAGGAGAGCATCTAATGAAGCTTAATACATTAGCTCCAACCCCAGGCTCTAAACCTGACGCAACCCGTGTTGGTCGTGGTATTGGATCTGGTTTAGGTAAAACTTGTGGTCGCGGTCATAAAGGTCAAAAATCACGTTCAGGTGGATATCATAAGATCCAGTTTGAGGGTGGACAAATGCCTATTCAACGACGCTTACCAAAGCTGGGTTTTACCTCGCGTGTGGGTCGTACCGTTGATGAAATTACCTTGTCAGAGCTTTCTAAAGTAACTGCTGATGTCGTTGATTTGCAAGCGCTTCGTGACGCTGGCTTGATTAATAATACGATTCGAGATGTGAAAATTATTTTATCAGGTGAATTAACCAAGAAAGTTATTGTTAAAGGTTTGAGAGTGACGAAAGGTGCTCGAGAAGCAATTGAAGCTCTGGGTGGAAGCATTGACGCATGAGTAATAAGCATCAAAAGCGTTCAGGAAGTAGTGCTAGCGGAGGGTTAGCTGAGTTAAAAATTCGGCTTCTCTTCGTTTTAGTGGCTATTTTGGTTTACCGTTTAGGTGCGCATATTCCTGTGCCTGGGCTTGATCCGCAGAAGCTAGCCAACTTTTTTTCTGAACAGCAGAACACGATCTTTGGTTTGTTTAATATGTTTTCGGGTGGAGCACTTTCACGCGTAACCGTCTTTGCTATTGGTATAATGCCGTACATAACTGCATCGATTGTGATGCAGCTTTTTTCTATGGTGCTTCCTGCGCTTGAGCAATTGAAGAAAGAGGGCGAGTCAGGACGGCGGAAAATAAATCAATATACGCGTTATTTTACACTCGTGCTATCTATATTTCAGTCATTTGGTATGGCGCGTTGGTTAGCCGGACAGCATATTGCTTTGGCAGCCGATCTTCCCTTTTACTTGACCGCGGTTATAACGCTTGTTACGGGAACCATGTTTTTGATGTGGCTTGGTGAGCAAATAACCGAGAAAGGTGTTGGGAACGGTATTTCCCTTATTATATTTTCAGGAATCGTTTCGAATATTCCTAACGCGATAGCTTCCGTATTTCAGCAAGTTCGTGAAGGCCAAATGCAACCTCTCACTTTGATATTAATCGCAGTTATCGTTGCTGTAGTCACCGGGTTTGTTGTTTTCGTTGAGCGCGGCCAACGAAGAATACGAGTTAATTATGCTCAGCGGACACAGGGCAAAAAAGTTTATGCTGCACAAACCAGTCATTTACCACTTAAAATGAACATGGCGGGTGTTATACCACCCATTTTTGCATCAAGCATTATTCTTATTCCTGCGACTGTTGCTCAATTTTTTGCACGAGGCAAGGGAATGGATTGGTTAGCCGATATTGGTATGGCGCTTTCTCCAGGCCAACCGTTATATCTAATTGTATATGCGGCTGCTATTTTGTTTTTTGCATTTTTCTATACCGCACTTGTCTTTAATCCTAAGGATACAGCGGACAATCTTAAGAAGTCAGGTGCTTATATTCCAGGTATTCGTCCTGGAGAGCAGACAACGCGTTATATTGATGCTATTATGACGCGCCTGACTTTAGTAGGGGCACTTTATTTGGTGTTAGTTTGTTTGTTACCACAGCTTTTAATGTACGCATGGCATGTACCTTTTTATTTTGGTGGTACATCGCTATTAATCATTGTGGTGGTTATCATGGATTTTGTGGCGCAAGTTCAGGCTCATTTGATGGCAGGGCAGTATGATTCTTTGATGAAAAAAAATAATATCAAAGGAACAAAAATGCCTGGCCTGTTGTGATTAATGTCGGAGTAAGTAATGAAAGTAAGAGCATCAGTGAAACCCATGTGTCGTAATTGCAAAGTTATTAAGCGGCATGGTGCCGTTAGGGTGATTTGTAAAGAAGCACGACATAAACAAAGACAAGGTTGAGCACGACTTGATTTTAGTGTGTGAAACAAGTATCTTCTGTCTATTTTTAGCAGAAACGTAATAGCGTTCGGAGAGATGAATGGCACGTATAGCAGGTGTGAACATTGCAGATCACAAACATGTGGTGATTGCACTAACTTCAGTTTATGGAGTTGGAAACTCAAGCTCAAGAAAGCTCTGTCAGCAGCTTAATATAGAGCCTTCAACAAAGGTATCTCAGTTGACTGATGCTGAACTTGATTTATTGCGGACAGAACTTGGTAATATGACCGTTGAAGGCGATCTTCGCCGTATGGTTACCATAAACATCAAGCGATTGATGGATCTTGGTTGTTATCGAGGCCTTCGGCATCGGCGTGGTTTGCCGCTTCGTGGACAGCGAACAAAAACCAATGCACGCACACGAAAAGGGCGTCGTAAATAGAGAACTATTTTTTGAATATTCAAGTAGGAACTTATAATGGCTACTAATAAGTCAAAACAACAAAAGGGTCGGAAAAAAACGAAACGCGTTGTTTCAGACGGGATTGTTCATGTACATGCCTCGTTTAATAACACGATTGTTACGTTTACCGATCGTCAAGGTAATGCTTTGTGTTGGGCGACTTCCGGTGGTTCTGGTTTTCGTGGTTCACGTAAAAGCACACCTTATGCAGCTCAAATTGCAACGGAGCGAGCTTCGACTGTTGCTAAAGAGTATGGCATGAAGTCTGTTGCTGTTTTTGTCCATGGTCCAGGGCCGGGTCGTGAATCAACGATTCGAGAACTGATTTCCCAGGAATTTAAAATTGTAGAAATTACTGACGTAACGGGTATACCTCATAACGGCTGTAAGCCCCCTAAAAAACGTCGCGTGTAAGGTTCGGAGTAATTTATGGCAAGATATCTTGGTCCAAAAAGTAGGCTCTCTCGCCGAGAAGGTGTTGATTTACTTCTCAAAAGTGGTGTGAGAGATCATAAGTCTAAATGTAAGTCTGAAAAACAGCCAGGCCAACATGGGGATAAACGTCCTCGTTTGTCAAACTACGGCATACAGTTACGTGAAAAGCAAAAAATAAGGCGCTATTATGGCGTGCTTGAAAAGCAATTCCGTAATTATTATAAGCTTGCGGCTCATCAAAAAGGATCAACAGGTGAAAACCTGATGTCTCTTTTAGAGCGTCGTCTTGATAATGTGGTTTTCCGTATGGGCTTCGCAAGTACACGAGCAGAAGCTCGTCAATTGGTTTCTCATAAAGCAATCATGGTTAACGACCAAGTTGTTAATATTGCTTCTTTCTTAGTGAAAGCTGGTGATGTTGTTGCTGTTCGTCAGAAATCACGTGCGCAAGGTCGTATTCAGGCTGCTTTAGGTTTGTCTGAGCAACGTGCCCCATGTACTTGGATTGCGGTGGAGTCAGCGACGTTCAAAGGTACGTTTGTTACCTTACCAACAATAAGTGACTTGCCGGCTGATTTTAATATTAGCTTGGTAGTTGAACTTTACTCCAAGTAACTGGGAGGCATAGAGCCTAATGTATATAGACATTAACGACATGTTGACTCCAAAAGCACTCAAAGTGCAGTTTGATGCCCCCAATCATAGCCGGATTGTTCTCGAGCCGCTAGAACGTGGCTTTGGGCATACGCTAGGTAATGCGCTGCGGCGCATCCTGATTTCGTCTATGCCGGGAGCTGCCATCACTGAAGTTACAATTGATGGTGTTTTGCATGAGTACAGTACGCTTGAAGGTGTTAAAGAAGATGTGATCAACATTCTTTTAAATTTAAAAGATGTTGCTTTACGTATGGATGTTGGCGACGAAGCGGTACTTACCTTAAGTAAGAAAGGCCCTTGCCAAGTTACAGCCGGTGATATTCAAGTTAGTCACGGAATGGAAGTGGTTAATCCTGATCATGTTATTGCTCATGTTAATGAACATGGTTCACTTAACATGACGTTGACGGTTCATAAAGGCATTGGGTTCCATACATCAGATGCTGTTGTTTCGTATCTTGACGATGAAATGCCTGAGAAAGCCGTAGGTAAACTTAAAATCGAGAATACATATTCGCCTGTCAAAAAAGTGGCATACTCTGTTGACAATGCGCGTGTTGAAAATCGAACTGATTTAGATAAGTTAACCATTGAATTGCAAACGAATGGAACGTTAGACCCTGAAGAAGCAATTCGGTTGTCGGCAAATATATTGCAACGACAACTTAACGCCTTTGTTGATATTAACCTTGAAGAAGCAATTGTTGATCCAAACGAGCAGCATGGTTTTGATCCAATTTTACTTCGTCCTGTTGATGACTTAGAGCTTACGGTTCGTTCAGCAAATTGCTTAAAAGCAGAAAATATTTATTTCATTGGCGATCTGGTTCAAAAGAGCGAAAATGAATTATTAAAAACCCCGAACTTAGGTAAAAAATCCCTCACGGAAATTAAAGACGTGTTGGCTTCTCGAACCTTATCCTTGGGGATTAATTTAGAGAACTGGCCGCCTGAAAACCTCGGCGAGAGTAATTAGTAGGAGTTGTCATCATGCGTCACCGTCATACTGGACGTGGTTTTGGACGAACGAGCAGTCATAGAAAAGCTATGTTTTCAAACATGTGTAATTCTTTGGTTGAACATGAGTTAATCAAAACAACGCTACCTAAAGCAAAAGAATTACGTCGTTACATTGAACCATTGATTACAGCAAGCAAATCTGATTCAGTTGCTTCACGTCGTTATGTGTTTGATAGACTTCGTTCTAAAGTTTCTGTTGGTAAATTATTCAACGAACTAGGCCCGCGCTATCAAGAGCGTCCAGGTGGATATGTTCGTGTACTTAAATGTGGCTTTCGCCATGGTGATAATGCACCGATGGCTATCATCGAGTTAATGGATAGACCAGATGCTTCTGATGAAGAAGATTTTGTTGAAGAAGTGAAAGCTCCTAAAGCAAAAAAAGTAGAGCCTAAAGAAGCTGCTGAATAATCGTGTCTTTCGACTATTTGCTTCAAAACTTAACGCGCATCATGTTTTTATAATATGAGCGCGTTAGTTTTATGAATCGTATTAATCGTCGTCATTTCTTTGATCGACTTTCAAAACAAAATCCTCATCCTACTACCGAACTAAATTACAGCTCAGATTTTGAATTATTAATTGCGGTAATTTTATCGGCACAAACAACGGATGTTCGTGTAAATATTGCTACACCGGCTTTATTCGCTGTAGCTAATACGCCGAAAGCTATATATAACTTAGGTGAAGAGCAACTTAAGTATTATATTAAAACAATAGGTTTATTTAACAGTAAAGCCTCGAATATTATTAAAACCTGTGCGCTTTTAGATAAATACCATAACGGCGAAGTTCCACGTACACGTGAAGCTTTAGAGGCACTCCCAGGCGTTGGCCGAAAAACAGCGAACGTCGTGCTTAATACAGCGTTTGGTGAGCCTACGATGGCGGTAGATACGCATATCTTCCGTGTTGCCAATCGTACGGGTTTGGCTAAAGGTAAAACACCGCTTGCTGTAGAGCTCGGCTTGCTTAAAAACATTCCCATTGAATTTCTTAAAGATGCACATCATTGGTTGATTTTACACGGACGTTATATCTGTACTGCTCGTAAACCTAAGTGTGCTGAATGCTCTGTACGTGATTTGTGTGATTATCCCGATAAGATGCTCTGAAGTTCGCATTTAAAGCTTATGGGTGTTAGATTAATTTATCTAGTGAAAAAATTTTTATTTAAAAACATACGTTAGGCTAGTTTTTAATGAAAAAACTCATACAAATAGCGCTTCAACGACCATATACTTTTGTTGTTCTTGCTATATTAATCCTGATTATGGGATTACGTTCGATTTATACTTCATCGACTGATGTTTTTCCAGATATTAAAATACCTGTTGTTGCTGTGGTTTGGTCTTATTCTGGATTATTACCAAGCGATGTTTCAGGTCGTATTACTTTTTTGCATGAGCGTGCAATCACCCGAACGGTGGAAGGTGTTAAATCCATCGAAAGCCAGTCGTATTATGGCATCAGTATTATCAAAGTCTTTTTACAGCCGGGTGTAGATGTTGCGAAGGCCGAAGCTGAGATTACCGCAATATCGCAAACCGTTGTGAAGATTTTACCTCCAGATATATCGCCGCCTATGGTTTTGAAATTATCTGCATCGTCCGTTCCTGTTGCGATGCTTGAGGTTGCCTCCGATAAATTATCGCATGCCGAGTTATATAATATAGCGACCACTAAAATAAGACCTCAGCTTGTGACGATTCGAGGTGCTATTTTACCGTTGCCCTATGGTGGCACCACGCAGCAGGTGATGGTCTCACTTGATCCTAAAAAATTATATGCAAAAAACATGACGGCGCTGGATGTGCTGACCAAGTTGCAAAAACAAAATTTAATTTTACCGGCCGGTTCAGAAAAAATTGATACGATACAATGGATGGTAAAAAACAATGCGGCACCGCTTAAAGTTGAAGATTTTAATAAATTGCCGATCAAAACCGTCAACGGCGCAACGGTTTTTTTAAGAGACGTGGGGGATGCCTCGCTGTCGGGTGCGCCACAGCAAAATTCTGTATTGGTGGATGGCAAACAGGCCATCATGCTGGTTGTCATGAAAAGCAGTGGGGTTTCAACGCTCTCGGTCGTTGATGGCGTGAAAAAAGCCATTCCTAAAATAGAGCAGACCCTGCCCAGCGATGTAAAAATAAGTATTATCAACGATGCGTCTAAATTCGTAAAGGATTCGATTAGTAACGTCGCCGAAGAAATGTTAACGGCGACCTTTCTAACCGGCCTTGTGGTTTTATTATTTATTGGCTCATGGCGATCAACCCTGATTATATCCGTATCGATACCTCTATCTATTTTGACAGCTATTATAGGCTTGCAGTTAGCACACGAAACGATCAATGTGATGACTTTAGGAGGGTTGGCATTGGCTGTCGGCATCCTGGTCGATAATGCAACGGTCATGATCGAAAATATTCATTCGCATTTGGCTCTGAACAAACCCATCAAAGACGCAATTCTTGATGCTGCCAATCAAATTATTGTTCCGATGTTTGTTGCAACGTTATGCATTACTTTGGCTTGGATGCCGCTGTTTGGAATCACCGGTATTTCGGGTTGGTTATTTAGACCGATGGCATTATCTATTATGTTTGCCATGGCCGCCTCGTTTATCTTATCCGTGACGCTCGTGCCGACGATGGCTGATTATTTATTAGAAAAGCATGATACTTCAGAAAAATCTGTATCATCTTATAAAATCTTAGCGGCGCTTCAACAGTTTCAGGTTAAGTTTGAGCATAAATTCGAGCATTTTAGAGATGCTTATCAAGTACTTTTAAAAAAGCTTATACAACATCGTCGTGCATTCATGACCTATTTCTTAGTTTTTTGTGCGCTCGCATCGACACTTTTGTTCATTAACGGCCGAGATTTTTTTCCGGAAATTAAATCCGGAACCTTGCAAATGCATATGCGAGCGCCTTTGGGTACGCGAGTGGGCACGGCTGGAGAAATTGCTTCGTATGTATCACGAGATATTCGGAAATTATTACCTGGCCAAGTTGAAAAAATTATTAGTAACTGTGGCTTGCCCGTAGGGCCCCATAATTTAGCTTTTATTCCCACCCCAACCATTGGTTCACAAGATTGTGATTTAACCATTACACTGCATAATAAAGAATCGCCGGTATGGACGTATCGAGCGATCTTGCGAAAAGGCTTAAAGGCTAGCTACCCGGGTACAACTTTTACCTTCCAGCCGGCAGATTTAACTTCAAAAATTATTAATTTTGGCTCACCCGCGCCGATTGATGTTCATGTTGTTGGCTACAATATGGAAGAAAATTATGAATATGCAAAAATGCTTGCAGAGAAATTTCGGACTATACCTGGCGCCACAGATGTTTCGGTCCAACAAACGTTAACCACACCCACGTTGTTAACCAGCGCAGATAGAACGTTTGGTTTGAACGTCGGTTTAACTGAAAAAGACGTGGCGTACAACATGATTTTGGCGACGGCCGGTAGCCAGCAGTTTTTTCAGCAATACTGGTTGAATCATACTTCAGGTATTGCTTATCGATTTAACGTATATACACCGCAATTTATTATGCACAGCGTTGATAAATTATTATCAATCCCAGTAAGAAAAACATTGGCCGATTCTAACTTAGAGAGCATTCAGCTCGCAGGAAATATTGTTAATATCAAAACCGTCGGTACGCCTGGCGTCATTTCTCATCAAGATGTGATGCCATTATTTAATATTTATGTTTCGGCCGAGGGGCGGGCTTTAGGTAGTGTACTCAAAGACGTTTCAGCCGTTATTTCCAAAAATATGAGTAAAAAGCCTCAAAAAGCGAGCGTAGCTGTTCATGGTCAATCCGTAGCCATGAAAGGTGCTTACACAGAGCTTATGGTTGGCTTTGTGTTTGCGATTGTTTTAATTTATTTACTCATCGTTGTTAATTTTCAGTCATGGCTCGATCCTTTTATTATTATCACGGGCTTGGTCGGTGCTGTTGCAGGAACATCGCTATTTTTGTTTTTAACGAGAACGAATTTATCCGTGCCTGCACTCACGGGACTCATTATGGCCTTAGGTACGGGGACAGCCAATTCGATTCTTGTGGTGGCGCATGCGCGTGAGTGTATGGACACGCACGGGGATCCGATTAAAGCGGCGATAGAGTCGGGGTACGCTCGAATACGGCCGGTTCTGATGACCGCTGCGGCCATGATCATCGGAATGGCGCCTATGTCACTCAGTAATACAACCAATGCGCCGCTGGGTAAAGCCGTGATTGGAGGGTTAATTCTGGCGACGTTTACAACGTTATTTTTTGTGCCGTGTGTTTATACCGTGGTGTACGGCAAGCGCAAAGCTTAATAATATTTAATCATATGCAATAAGGATGTTTATGGTGTTCGCTAAGCAATATAAGCAGCTCAAAGCACGTATCAAGATGTATAAGCCTGTGCTTGGATCGTTGGTTAAACAACATAAAATACCAGCTGTAGCTTGCTTGGTGTTATTTGTTTGGTTGCTGCTCGTGTTTGTTTTTCGTGGTGTTGATTTTTATCGTTTAAAAAAAGCAGCATCGCAAGAAGATGTATTTTCTGTTTCTATTATTCATCCTAAACAAAATCAAGCGCTTGAGACCATTGAATTGCCAGGCAATATTATGGCGTGGAATCAGTCTTATATTTATTCACGCGTGGATGGATATATTAAAGCATGGTATACCGATTATGGTGCTCGGGTTGAGAAAGGCCAAATCATGGCTCGCATTAATACGCCGATGCTTAATGCGCGATACGGTCAGGCAAAAGCAGACTTAGAAGCCGTGAACGCCAAATATAAATTGGCAATATTAACCGCGGATAGATATATTGCGATGAAAGAATCCAGAGCTGTTTCTATTCAGTCGATTTCGGTGAAAGAAGCCATGCTGAAATTTGAAAAAGGAAAGTATGACGCTGCTGCTTATCGTGTTAAAACGTTGAAAGAACGACTTAAGTTCAAGAAAATTATCGCGCCGTTTTCAGGTATTGTTATCTCTCGAAACATAAATTTAGGTGATTATGTGACCGAGCAAGGGAGTGTGGCCGAACAAAACCCTAAAGCAACGCATCTTTTTATTGTAGCTGATATTAAAAAAGTACGTTTATTTGTTTCGATTCCAGAACGGTTTGGGCGATTTTTAAAGCCTGGATTTAAAACCGATGTTGTGTTTCCTCAATATCCGAACAGGCATTATTCAGCCAAATTTTTAAGCTCAGCAACGGCGTTTGATCCAGAAACACGAACCGTTGTCACCGAATTTGAAATCGATAATCAAGACGAATCTATCTGGCCGGGTTCTTATGCAACCGTGACCGTATCTGCTGATACAAAAGCTAATCTATTGTCGATACCCACAACAGCCATGATTTTTGATGCTCATGGTACACGCGTAGCAACCATAGATGAACATCATCGCGTACATTTTAAAGATATTAAAGTCGATCAATTAAAGGCACGAACGGTAGATGTTCTTGAAGGACTATCGGTAACGGATCAGGTGATTAATGCCCCAAACTTAGGGTTATTGGAAGGCAGTAAAGTCAATATCGCAACGCTTGCGAAAGGTTATCTTGAATAATTTTAATAAGAAGCACGTGATGATTAAATTACATACTAACAAGCATCGACTAAAACTAAGCAGGCTTGCTTATATGCTTGTTATGGTTTTCTTACTATCTTCTTGTGGGGCTAAACGCGATATTATTGATTTATCACCTGAATATAATCCTGAAAAACTTATTGTTCCCCGTGATTTTCGAGGTCACAGTCCATTCAAAATCGCCACGCCTTCAGAAAATACGTACAGCGGCGAATGGTGGAAGCTATTTAACGACCCTGAGTTAAATCAACTACAAGAAAAGCTTCATCAAAGTAACCCAACGTTACAAGCTGCAGGGGAGCGCTTTGTCCAGTCTCGCTATGAAATGATGAAGGCGCGCTCGATGTATTTGCCTCATCTAGGTATCAAAGGTTTTTATGATCAAAACCAGCGTTCAAGTGATGATTTGATGCATGGGCAGGTCAATGAACTTGCTTTAGGCAATACGTCATCGTTTATGGGGCCTTTATCTTGGGAGCCGGATATTTGGTCTAAATACAGAAATGCAACCAACATACGCGTCTTTCAAGCGCAGGCATCTGCGGCGAATTATGGCGCAATTCGGTTATTGCTTCAGGCTGAGCTCTCGGCTAATTATTATACCTTGCGAGCATTGGATGCAAAAAACAGTGTGTATTTTCAATCCATTGCTTATTATAAAAAAGCGCTAGAAATGGTCACCATCCAATTTAACGGTAATTTAGCATCAAACCTGGATGTCGCCCGAGCAAAATTTTTATTAGCCAGCACGGAGTCTAAGCAACTCGATGTTGAAGCCGAACGCCAGGTTGTTGAGCAGTCTATTGCGGCTTTGGTTAATGTATCGCCTTCTACGTTTAGAATAAAGCCGGTGAACACGTTTAATATTCCCAAAATGACCATACCCAAAGTTTTACCGGCCGAGCTTTTGGAGCGACGTCCTGATATCGCTGCTTTAGAGCGAAAAATGGCGCAAGCCAATAAATCCATCGGTATCGCTCGCGCGGCTTTTTTCCCTGATATTAATTTAAACGGAAGCAGTAGCTTATTTCTTATTGCAAAAATATCGAACCCTGTGTGGGCCTTTGGAAGTATTCTTGATTATAATATTTTTGAATCGGGATATCGGCGCGCACAACTTCAACGTACATGGTCTGTTTATCGCGAAACCCTGAATGAGTACCGTGAAGGGGTGCTTAATGCTTTCAAAGAAGTTGAGCATGGACTCAGTAAAACAAATCTTATTGATAAATCGCTAGGGCGTCAAAAAGAAGCCGTGGCGGCAGCATTTCATATGCAAGAGCTCACGATGGATTTATTTCGAGGCAAATTAGCTTCATCACTTGATTTACTTTACGCCGAACTCAAAACACTGGAAGCACGCATTCATGAAGTAGAAATCAAAATGAATCTTATGGTGTCCACCGTGCATCTTGTCAAAGCTTTAGGGGGCGGATGGGAGCAGAAAAATCAAATGCCAAAAGACCAGCAAATTCCAGCATTTGGTTTATTTCAATACACCAAGCTGGGTGAAATAGAACCCGTGGTTGATATTGGAAAATCAACACCCGAAAATCAAGTTAATCTTATCGGTGGGTATTAAATTAAACTCAGTCTGGTAAGATAGCATGCTATTTTAAAACGCGATATTCTTATGCCAAAATTAACAGATGAGCAGATTAAACAACAAACGATAGCTTGGATAAAATCATTTATTATTGAATATAATATCTGTCCGTTTGCAAAACATACCGTTAAGCAAGAAACGATCGTCATCGACATTGCTCAGCCGGATAATGTAGAACAAGCGCTTGAAACCATGATGTCAACGATTGTACGCATGGATGAAAATGCTGATATAGAAACCTTTTTATTAGTCTTTCCCGATTTGTTTTCAAATTTTGATGATTATTTGGATGGTGTTGCTTTAGCCGAAGAGCTTTTATCGTTGAGTGGTTATGACGGTGTTTATCAGCTCGCCACATTTCATCCTGATTATTGCTTTGCTGATGTTTCGGCCACCGATGTATCTAATTATACCAATCGTAGTCCTTACCCTATGCTGCATATTTTGCGAGAAAGTAGCATTGAAAAGGCGATTGATTATTACGGTGACACCAGTAAAATCCCAGATAATAATATTGAAACGATGCATCAATTAGGCCTCGACAAGGTTAAGTCGCTATTAAAAAATCTACGTTCGTGAAACAAAAATAAAGTCATGTAATGTTTATTATCGCGATTTTTACGTTATAATCTCTTTCCAATCGATCGCATCATGGAGTATTAAAATGGCACGTGGCGTAAATAAAGTTACTTTAATCGGAAATATCGGCGTAGATCCTGATCTGAGATACATGCCGAATGGTAATGCAGCAACAACCCTTTCGTTAGCAACCAGTGAATCCTGGAAAGATAAACAAACCGGTGAGCGTCAAGAACGTACTGAATGGCACCGTGTGGTTTGTTTTAACCGCTTGGGCGAGATTGCAGGTGAGTACGTGAAAAAAGGCTCTAAGCTTTATGTTGAAGGAAGCATTCGTACGCGTAAGTGGAAAGATCAGCAAGGCGCCGATCGTTACACAATCGAAATTGTTGCTTCAGATATTCAAATGCTTGATTCAAAAGGTTCTGTACCGGGTGATTATGCAGAGATGGACCAATCAGCAGGACGCGCACAACCTGCAGGGCAAGCCAAATCTAAAGCAGCACCGCAAGAATCATTTGAAGCTTTGGACGATGATATCCCGTTCTAAGCCCATCAGTCCGTCATGCTTACGCATCCTGCCGTCTGTTTGTAGGATGCGTTTCATTTATTAAGGCTGTTTGATGTATTCAACATCCATGTTTCAATCGCCCCCGAATGAGCAGTTTTTTGTTTGTGACGATCATACCTCACAATTAACACAGGCTTACGCTCGTACGAACGAAACAACGACTGCACTTACTTTTTCTTGTTCGGGTGCGTTGAATGCCGAAGTTTGGGCTTGCCTTATGAGCCAGGAACTACCGTTATTCCACAAGTCAGCTCATGGAATATCTATTATGGCGGCTTTCGAACGGATGGATACGATTATTGCCGTGTTAGGCACGTTAAGTAACCGAGGCTTTATTTCAGCTGAGTTTGCTCAGAAAATCGTTGATCATTATCCGCGTCCACCTGCTCCAACAATCTCACTCGCAGCCATTGAGGCAGAAGCCCCATTCGGCTCTTTAGGAGATAGCGATCCAGGGACCGAGCTGTGCATGGACATCAGTTATTTCACAGATGAAGACGAAACGCCTGAGCCCGATGTTAAACGTTTGCGATATAATAGCTAATTTAATTAATAGCAGGTTGTTTGGTTGTTGATTTTTTCTTCATCGATGTCGCAATACCCAGCCAGACCGCAGCAACCAATGCGTTGGTTATATAAACGCCTGAGTTGCCGTAATGTTGATACAGTAATCCAGCCACACTCCCGCCTGCAAAAATTCCTAAAAATTGACTGCTGGAGTACACGCCCATGGCCGTGCCTTTGTTTTTAGGATTCGTACGTTTAGATACTAACGAAGGTAGCATGGCTTCTAATGCATTGAATGCTAGAAAGTACACAAACATGAGACTACAAAATCCTACCCAGGGTAGCGCGTGTTGTGCGAGCAGTGCTTGTGCCACGCTCATAAGTCCAACGGAAACTAAAAGAACTCGCTTTGTTTGACCCCGTTTTTCTGCAACTAAAATTAACGGTACAGCCGCAAGAAAAGAAATTACAAGCATTGGAAGATAAAAATGCCATAAGGCGGTAATTTGTTGCGCTTCCATGGCTGCATTAAGACGAAGTGGCAATACAAAAAAAGTCGCTGTCAGCATGGCGTGTTGACAAAAAATTCCAAAATTTAAACGCTGAAGTTCTGTTTGTTTAAACACTTCATATAGACGCGTCCTGTAAGGGGCTGAATTTAGAGCGGGCATGGTTTGAGGCTTGGGAACCACAAAATGTATTAAGACGAGCCCCAAGCATGCCAGCACAATCGTTACTATAAATAATCCTGATAGCCCGGTGTGTTGCGCAAGCGGTGGGCTAATAATAAAAGCTAAATTAAACGATAAACCAATGCTACCACCAATAATAGCCATGGAAGCTGTGCGCTTTGATTCAGGGGTTAAGTCGGCCATGAGTGCCATAAGTACGCTTCCAATTGCACCCATACCTTGCATGGTTCGTGCAATCATCATGCCTGTAATCGAGTGCGTGGTAGCACCCAGCATACTGCCTAAGGCGAGTAAAAGAAGACCCGCGATGATCAACGGCTTTCGACCGTAGCGGTCTGATAGTAGTCCAAAAGGAATTTGCAGTAAGCCTTGGCTTAAGCCGTAGCAGCCCAGGGCCAGGCCGATTAAAGCCGGTGTTGCGCCGGTTAAGCTACTTGCATACAGCGAGAAGACGGGAATCAACAAAAATAAACCTAACATGCGACAGGAAAAGATAGCTGCAATGGGAAGTACGATGCGTAACCACGTTGATTTCATAAAAATATAGGCGCTAGGTCGTAAAACGATGCGCAGATGGTACAAAGAACGAGCTCTAATGTAAAGCTTATTCTAGAAGATAAGCATGGATATGACATTGACATCTTAGGTTTGGTCACGGTAGCCTTGGGCCATTTTTATGCTAGGAGATAAGCATGTCGGGATTATTGTTGGCGGACCGTGTAGCACTGATAACAGGAGGCGCGCGGGGTATTGGTCGAGCAACCGCACTTAAATTGGCACGTGCTGGGGCTGATATTGCGATTGTTTATTTTAATAGTTCAGACGAAGCTGAAATTGTTGTCAAAGAAATCGAAGCACTTGGACGTCGCGCTGTAGCATTTCAAGCCAACGTTGCTGATCATGCTTCGGTGAAAGATTTGTTTAAAGATTTTAAAAAGCATTTTGATAGTCTTGATATCTTAGTCAGTAATGCTGCAAGCGGTGTATTAAAGCCGGCACTCAAAATGTCGACCAAACACTGGCGTTGGTGTATGGAAACCAATGCACTTGCTTTGAATCATCTTGTTACCGAAGCGCGACCGCTGATGCCACAAGGTTCAAGTGTTGTGGCTTTATCAAGTTTGGGTGCTTCACGCGCCATTCCTAATTATGCCTTTATTGGTGCATCTAAAGCTGCCCTTGAAGCGCTGGTGCGTTCGCTCAGCCTTGAGCTTGCGCCGGATGGTATTCGAATTAATACCTTATCTGCAGGTGTGGTTGATACCGATGCATTAAAACACTTTCCAAACCGTGAAGAATTGTTGGAGCAAGCTGAAGCACGTTCACTCATTGGGCGCACCATGACACCGGACGATGTGGCGGATGGTGTTTATTTATTGTGCTTGCCTGAGGCCCGTCTTTTGATGGGGCAAACGCTGTTTCTTGATGCGGGTTTCTCGGTGACGGGATAAGCCGATAATTATCATGCCATGCTGGAAAAACTTGTGCTACAATTCGGAGCTTTCTAAACCTGTTGATGCGTAAAGGATCGTGATGATGAATGTAGAAAATGTTTACCCGAAAGTTCAAGAAATTATTGCGGATGTATTGGTCATTGATGCAGTTGATGTGAGCTTGGATTCTCGCTTGATTGCTGATTTAGGCGCTGAGTCGATTGATTTTCTTGATTTGGTTTTCCAGCTGGAAAAAGAATTTTCCATTAAAATTCCACGTGGTCAGCTTGAGAAAAATGCGCGTGGTGCGTTAAGTGAAGAAGAGTTTGAATCAGGCGGTGTTTTAACAGCCGATGGTATGGTTGCTTTAAAAAATTATCTTAATGAAGTGCCAGAAGAGCATTTTACACCGAACCTCAAAGTCAACGAGATTCCTATGCTCTTTACGGTGGAAACCTTTTGCAAGTTGATTATTGCTGCAAAAGCGACGCAACCCGAAGAAGCTGCAACGGCCTAAATCATGTATTTTTTATTTGTCGATCGTATTCTTGCGTTAACCCCTGGAGGGGTGACGCAAGGCATTAAGCACGTAACCCCCGATGATTACTATGTGTGCCTTGATGAGCAGAACCGGCGTTATTTTGTTCCTTCGTTAGTCGGGGAGACCGTCGGGCAATTGGCCGCCTGGAACGTGATGCTGAGTAATGATTTTACTAAGCGACCGGTGGCTGGTATTGCTGAGCGTGCCACGCTGCATCGACCGGTGTATGTGGGTGAGACGCTCCTGCTTGAAGCAACGCTCGATGCGTTAGATGATTCGGCTGTGCAGTACCACGGTACGGCTCGCGTGGGTGATGAGGTTGTGTTTGAGTTAACCGGTGCGCTTGGCCCGCTTTTACCGATGGGTGATTTTATTGATGCCGATGTGGTTCGCGCACAATTTGATCAGATTAATTTGGGTCGACCAGGCGAGTTATCTGATGAGCAGCTTCTGCGTGCGCCATTGAACGAGTCTTCGAGTGATAAACTGCATCATGTAAATGCCCTAGTGCATTTTGATCGAATTATTGAGCATGAGCCTGGTGTGAGCATTACGGCAGAGAAATGCATTACACGAGCCGCGCCATATTTTCCTGACCATTTTCCTAAAAAACCAGTCTTACCTATGACGGTCTTGTTAGAATGCGTCATGAATCTTGGGCGGTATTTTGTCGAGCAGTTAGTTTTTGATAAAGCGTACCGTGTACAATGCATGCAGCGTATCAAGATGAGTGATTTTGTGTCGCCGGGCACGGTGTTAAGTGCTGCCATGAAGCTCAAATCTCAACAAAACGGTGAGCTTGTGCTTTCGTGTCGTGTGAGTAGCTTTGGTAAGCGGGTATGTGTCTTGGAATTGGTTATGGTTGAAGTCAGGGAGATAGCATGAATCAGCGGCGTGTTGCCATTACGGGTATTGGCGTGGTGTCTCCTTTGGGGCATGACGCACGGAGTACATGGCAGGGACTCATGGCTGGCAACTCAGGTATGGGCGCTATTCAGCAATTTGATGCTTCAGGTTTTCCTGTGCATTTTGCGGCTGAAGTAACAAATTATACGCCGCGCGCGGTTCATTCGGGTAAGCATCATCGTTTTGCTATGCCGTTTACACAATTTGCGTTAGACGCGGCAACTGAAGCGCTTGAAGACGCCGGTATTCATCCTAAAACCATGATAGATAATCCTCGTTTTGGGCTTGTGGCCGGTAGTGGCATGATGACCGGTGATTTTGATCATCTGACGCGATTCCAGCAAGTTGCAGCACCTGAGGGGGCGGTGGATTGGCATGCATTACAGCAACAAGGCGATGCGTTTTATCGTTTGAACGATTTTGGACGAACGGCTTCCAACAGCGGTTTGTCTTTGCTTATCCAAGAGTTTGGTATTACCGGTTATGCGAACTCTGTGCATACGGCATGCGCCTCCGGAGGCCAGGCGCTTGGGCTTGCCATGCAGGTGATTCGCCGAGGTGAAGCCGATTATATGCTGGCCGGTGGATTTGACTCCATGATTAATCCGTTGGGCGTTTCAAGTTTTTGCCTGCTCGGCGCTTTATCTTCTTATAATGAAACACCTGAGACGGCGAGTCGCCCTTTTGATGGCTCACGTAATGGGTTTGTTTTGGGTGAGGGCTCGGCATTTTTAGTGCTTGAGTCGTGGGACAAAGCGAAGGCACGTGGCGCAAAAATTTATGCTGAACTCGCCGGCGAAGGCAATACCTTGAGTTCCTATCGTATCACGGATTCGCACCCTGATGGTGATGGTGCAAATCAGGCGATTGCCGGCGCGCTTTCTGATGCGGGTGTTCAACCTTCCGATGTGGATTATATTAATGCTCATGGCACATCCACTAAAATGAATGATTTAAGTGAAACCAACGCGATTAAAGCGGTGTTTGGTGAGCGTGCGTACAAGCTTCCCGTGAGTTCAACCAAGAGTCAAACAGGGCATTTGATTGCTGCCGCAGGTGCTATCGAGGCTGCCATCTCGGTGCTTGCGATTCAACATGCAACGGTTCCCATGACGAAAAATCAAACCACGCCCGATCCGGCATGTGATTTAGATTATGTTGCCGAAGGCACGCGTGAGAAAGCGCTCGGTGTGGTGCTGTCGAATTCGTTCGGATTTGGAGGGACAAACAGTTGTTTGGTGTTTAAGCATCCTGAATTTGAGAGGGGGCGAACATGAGTGATTTAACACGTGTGATGGTCACCGGTGTCGGTGCTGTGAGTGCATCGGGCATGAATATAGATGCGATGTGGCAAGCCATGCTTGCTGGGAATACCGGCATTGACGAAATAAAAAATGAAGACATATCAACGTGGTCGCATCGGTTGGGGGGGGAGCTTAAAGAGTATAAGCCCGCGAAGATGTTGCCCGATCGAAAATTATTAAAGGCCATCTCACGCCAAGATGTTTTGGGTATTTCGGCGGCCATGCAGGCCATCGAGGACAGCCAAATACTGCCGTACCGTGATGGTTTAGATAACCCTACAGCCTTCAATGAAAAAACAGGGGTATTTGTTGGCTCCCCAGGTAATAAATATTACCAGCAATATGATTTTTTACCGCTGATGGCCAAAACTCAAAATAATATGCAGGCGTTTGGTTCAGAGTTGATGAGCGAAGTGCATCCTATGTGGCTGTTGCGTATTTTACCTAATAATGTTTTAGCTTATACCGGTATTACCTATGGCTTTAAAGGTGCGAATCATAACGTTGTGAATCATGCGACCGGTGGTATGCAAGCGTTGCTTGAGGCTTATCACGCCATTCAATCAGGCCAGGCCGACCGCGTTGTTGTGGTCGCTTACGATGTTGGAACAGACGTGCAAGCCTCGTTTTATTACGAGCGTCTTGGGCTTTTAAGTGCACAGCATTTAAAGCCGTTTGATACAGCTCATGACGGGACGATTCTAGCGGAAGGTGCGGCAGCACTCGTGCTTGAGTCTGAAGCAAGTGCTAAAGCACGCGGCGCGACGACCTATGCCGAAATAACTGGCGGATTTGCGCGAACCGAAGGCTCGGGTTTATTCTCAATTGAAGCTTCAGGTGATGCACTCTCCGATGTGTTGCGTCAAACGCTTGATGCTCAAAAAATTACGTCGGATGATTTGGCATTTATTGTTGCACACGGTAACGGCAATCCTAAATCAGATATCAGTGAGGCGCATGCAATCAACTGTATTCAGAGTGACGCATGTGTACCTGTGACCGGGTTTAAGTGGGCGATGGGGCATACGTTATGCACCTCGGGCCTTATGGACGCTGTGTTAGCTGCCAAAGCACTTAAAACACGTACGTTACCCGGCATTGCGAATTTAGATACCCCTGCAAAGGCGTGTGAGGGCTTAAATCTTATCACCAAACCACAAGCACTGGATGGTAAAGCAAAACATGCCTTATTAATTAACCGCGGCTTTGGTAGCATGAATGTAGCCATTTCGATGAAAGCTTGTGACGATGCTTAGTCAGCAGATTGATGCCCTGTCTGTTTCAAAAACAGGGCGTTTTCTCAACCGATTTTTGCCTTACCGTAAACAGGTTATTTTAAGTAATATTGACCATGTTTTTGGTGAGCAGCTAAGTCAGCCTCAAAAAATACATTTGGTCAAAGCGTTTTATTCACATTTGGCACGCTCGATCAAAGAAACGATTCAATTACGTTTTATGAGTGAGCGTGAGTTATGTTCGCGCGTCGAGGTGCGGGGGCATGAGCGCTTGCTCGAAGTTGCGGCTCAAAACAAAGGTGTGTTGGTCCTGACGGGGCACTTTGGGAGTTGGGAATTTGCGCCATTGGGTGGTATTGCAAATTTCAAGCAGTTCCAAGGTCAGTTTCATTTTATTCGCCGCTTGATTGGTAATAAAATGCTTGAGAAAATTTTATTTCGCCGCTACTACCAAGCCGGCCTAAACGTCATCACGAAAGCCAATGCACTGCAGCATGTCACCGAAGCTTTAGATAAAAATCACGCGGTGGTGTTTGTCTTAGATCAACATGCTTCGCTTGCCAATCGAGATGGTATTGCTGCTGAGTTTTTTGGGAAAAAAGCAGGAACCTATCGTAGTCTCGCCACATTCTCACGTAATACCGGTGTGCCGGTTGTGCCTGCCGCGAGCTATCGCTTGCCCAACGGCCGTCATGTGCTTGAATTTCATGATGCCATTGCCTGGGAAGATAAGCCGGGCAATCAAGCAGCACTTTATCATAATACCTGCGCTTATAACCGCGCACTCGAGAAAATCATTCTTGCCCATCCTGAGCAATGGTGGTGGCTGCATCGGCGTTGGAAGTTAAGTTGAATTAATCGTCATGTAGTGTACAATAAAAACTCATATTAAGTGTGGAGTTTGTTGTGCCGTCTTTTAATACGCAATCATCGATTTTGCTCGAAGGATATACAGATGCGTCGATCAAATATGGCATACGAACCCATCAATATGACAGGATCAAATATAGCTTTATTGAAACAGACTTGATTTTTTCACTGGCTCAGCTTTTTAGGACATTACGTCGGCTTGCCTTGATTTGTCTTTGGTCTGCTCATTTAGGGCTTTCTTTTGCCTGTATGAATATTTTTTTCTCTTATTTGTTTCTGCGTGTAATGGCCCAGTTATTTTTCACAATAGGCTCTGACTTTTTTTTGATAGCTTTAGATCGCGGCTTGAAGCTGTTTATTCCTTGGCTTTTAAGTACACCTGGATTGTATTTTTTTGCTGGGGCTGTGGTTATTGTTAGTGTTGCTTTTTTGTTTGCTATATTTATCAAAGACAGTAACCTAAGATACGATCTTTATGCAGCACCAGCTTGCCTTTATCATATTGCAATATTTCCTTTTGTCACGGCGTTCAATTTTTTATCTTTGGTCAATAATACAGTTTATTCCAGCGCATATTATCTCACGAATTGTTTTGATACGCGGCCAGCACCTGAATGCTTGGACGAATATTTAAACGAACATTTTGAGATTAAACATATTTGTTTGGATTTGAAGCTAGAAAATACATTAGATTTAAAGCAACTGCGTAATCTTATGGATTCGATACCACCTTCGGTGAAAAAAATAGAGCTTCGTACCCCCTTTGGGCAATCTTATTCTGAAGAGGCATACACGGTTTTGTTTAAAGCGCTCAACTCCGTGAATCGAGAAAAAATAATGTTTAATAGGCCTGAGCTCACCGACAAGTGGGAGTCGTGGCAAAATGCCCATACGTTTTATACGCTCGAGCAAACGAGTGTGCCATCGGGTCGCCCACGATTAAATCAAGATGTGATTAGGTTTGGTATTTTTTCATATCTAGAACCATCAGACATGCATACGATGTTTGATGTGTTGTCTCTTTCTACTCCTCGT
>TARA_R110002126_G_scaffold40969_3_pt1 | contig 30126 bp, 42 predicted proteins | sample TARA_R110002126 | Tara Oceans TARA_R110002126 (sample SAMEA4397536) | marine metagenome | biome: Polar Biome; feature: [DCM] deep chlorophyll maximum layer (ENVO:01000326); material: water (ENVO:00002006), including particulate matter (ENVO:01000060) such as... | depth 30 m | reverse complement strand
GACGATCCAACTCTTAGCTTCTTTTAATAGGTTTTTTAGTTTCATCATATTATTTCTTTAACATATTTTTAACTGCGTCTGGTCCCGACCACATCCTACATGACCAATATCCTGCTGATGTTCTATCTTTCTTTTGGTCGCACTTGTGTCTTGCCCTGAATGATGCTCTAGCTTTTGGATCTTTTGTTTTAATACTTAATCCGCTAGTATCTCCAAATGAAACTTTTTTAATATTTCCTGTTTTTGGATTTTTAGCATAGACATAAAATTTCTTATCACCTCCACGTTTTACCTTGCCTAATTCTACTTTTTTACCCTTATATTCCGCTTCAGTTATAGTTTTAGAGTATTCTGATAGCCACTCAAAGAAACAAGATTGGTCTTCTTTTCTAACGACTATTTCTTCAATTCCTTCTCCTCTATTTAATTTTTGGCCAGCTTTCTTGGCAGCTTTATATGACTTTGATCTAGGATCAGACTTTTCACCACGCTTTTTCTTGGCAGCAATATTTGCCCAAAGGCCTTTACCTTTTTCTTTTAGTATATTTTTTAATTTCATATTATTTCTTTTTCCTGTGCTTGAAGTTGTTGATTCTCTAGGTCCTTCAATTGCAGCAATTTGTCCTTGGGCTTTCTTTTTAGAAGTATGGCAATTACTTACCTTTTTGCCTTTTTTTGTTGTGTATTTTAATACGTACGTACCTTTATCTCCGTCTGATTGAGTACATTTTTGTTTTCTAACATTGTACGGCATTATATTAGCTCCTTACTTTCAATTAGCGTATACGAAAATGAGTTACCATGTATTTCTCTTGCTGTTTGGCAAATATCTAAAAACTGGTGCCAATCATCATTGTCTGCAATTACTTGACAGCCGGCTGACCATTTATCAATTCTTGTAGATTTACCGCCTGCTCTTCCAGTTGCTCTATGAATATTGATTCCAAATATTCCTGTTTCAGTTTTTGACTCATCTAAATCATAGTTGCCGTCTAAATTATTATCTCTATAGACTGTTACAGGTTTCTTTTGTCCTAGCGCTAGGTATTTACCTTGGTGTAATCTTAATTTATGTGAACCTCTATATTGGTTTGGTTTTAATATAGCAACACCTTTTTCGTTTAAGATGTTTTTAACCCAGTGAGATCCTGGATCAGTTGTACATGGAAAGGCATGGAATTGCCATGCACCATCTACTTTATAAGATACTGTAATTGTATCATCAAAAGCGTTTGTTACCCTACCTTTAGTTTTTGAATTTCGGATTCCAACTATATTTACATCGTATCCTTTATTGTTTTGGTCCTCAAACCATTTATAACCTTTTGAAGTTATAGTATTTTTTACTGACTGCAGTGTTATATCCATTGATAGCTCCCTTTACTTTTGTGACTCAAGTATTCTTATATAAATATAAAGAAAACTATATAAAAATATAAGAAGCTATGTAATATTGACCATGTCTGGATTTAACCAATATATTTTTCCAGTTATAGTTTCAACCTTTATTTTGTCAGACTTTATTTCTTTTATCATTACCTTATCTCCGCTGTAGATTGCTCCACTGTGGCCATAAAAATCTGATGTAATTATTCCGTATTTAAGATTTGTTGTGCTTTTCATATTTTATTTTATCTATAACCATTTTTTCTGCTTTTTGTTTAGCATCTTTTATGGTATTTATTTTTTCAAATATAACGTGTTTGGCGTGGACTATCCTATAAAAAGAATTTTCAGGTTTTCCATCTCTATTAAAGTTAAATTTTTGATATATGTCTAAGTATCCAACCTTACAGATATAATTTCCTAACGTTTCCTTTTTATTTTTTCTAGCCATATATATAAATATATAGGATTTCTCCTTATTTTTGTTTCTTAACTTTAATTTGAGCAGTTTCCTCTGTATTTTTTCTTCGTTTTATCTTTTGCTTTCTAGGCATAGGTAATTCGTCAATGTCAATATTTCTAATATCTAATTTAGGCATTATTTAATTCTAACTTTTAATTTATCAATTTTTTCTAAAAATTCTGAAACATTCAATGTATGATTCTGATCAGTTTTTATTTGCACTTTTGTTAATTTTTCCGGTTCTTTGTCTACTATGTTCATTAGCGCTCTTAAACCTTGATCTGCCCAAAATACTCCAAAACCATTGTCAGTTCCTATTGTTAAATACGCATTATTTTGATCGTTATGTACTAAAAAGTAATCCATTAATTTTCTTTTACAACCGATCTGCCTTGAAGTTTTTCCCAATCTCTTTCTGGCCTTACTTCTAAGTTTGTATTCCATACTCCTGATAACGTATTCATAGATACATCTAAAGATTTGCCGAAGTCTATCATTGCTTGTACATCTTTTGGAAAGCATGAACCACCAAATCCCCATTTACCATCTGGGCCTGGTACATTAAGGTGGGTATGGCCTATTCTTCCATCTCTTACAAACCCTTCTATTGCCATATCCCAATCAACTTTACATTCATCTGCAACTTGTCTCATTTCATTTAAAAAAGAAACTTTGGTTGCAAAGAAGCAGTTGTTCATATACTTAACCATTTCTGCGGTTTGGAAATTAGTTTCTATGCATGGTATAGAATCTCCAAACCTCCACCTAAATAATTCAGCAACTCGAGCAGTATTTCTTTTCCTTCCTCCAAGTACAAATCTAGATTGGTTAATAAAATCAAATTTAGCAGATCTTTCAGTTAAAAATTCTGGATTAAATACTATATTTAGTTTGGTAAACTTCTTGGCAAGCATTTCAGTGGTGCCTGGTACTACCGTTGATCTTATCAAAATTATATTACCATTTCTTTTATTTACAGATTCAATATCTTTTAGAGCAGACTCAAGTATTCCTAAATGCATGCTTCCGTCTGGATTAGATGGAGTTGGTACAGATAAGAAAATGAAATCTGATCCGTTTACAGTTTCTTCCAATGTATGTATACTTTTTACTGGATCTTTGTCGTATGCCCTTACTTCTGCATCACACCCTGTTTGTGGTGAAAACCCAAATTCTACGGCAGAACCTACAAACCCTCTTCCAATTATTCCTATTTTTTTCATATAATCAAAACCTTTTCTATTTTTTTATTATTGTGCAGAGATTACCGCAATCAGTAAACTTCCAACTTAATACATTTTTTGATATATATCTAGCTTGGCTATCAGTAATAGAGTTGCTTGGATATATATTTTTTACATTAGATATGTGCTCTAGTTTTTCAATTAATCTTTCTTCGTAAACGTGTTCTGGTTTTTGGCTTAATTTTTTAGCTTGTCTTTCTTCAGATGTTGAAACATCTTCTACAATATACATGCCGCCAGACTTTAGTTTTGGAAATAATTTTCCTAGGCTTATATCAATAAAGTCGGGCCAGTGGGCTCCATCGTCTATGATAATATCTATTTCTTCGCCTATTATATCTAATGCTTTATCTAAATCTTCAACTGATCCTTGACTTCCTTTGATGGGTGTTATATTTTTGTTAACAGATACTTTTTCTACAACATAGTCATATGAACACTTTATTTTATTGTGAGGATTATATTTTTGTTTAACTTCTCCTCTGTGAAAATCGTCTAGTCCATATATTTTTGAATTTTTAAAGTATTCTCCCCACATAAGAAGAGATCCGCCTTGGTGTACGCCTATTTCTAAAATAACCAATTTTTTATTGATAATAGGTTCGAACAGTTTTGTATATTCTTCACAGTATGTTGGAGAACTACCTCTATCAGATCCAGATTTTCTTGCTAGATTTCTAATATCATTCATATTCCTAAATCCATTTTATATTTTTTAATCCAAGTTGGTAAATCACCTTTTGGCTGCCAATCTAACATTAGATTTGCTTTTGAGTTGTCTGCTAAAGTTTGGAATGGTTCTTTTACTGTTTTTCCATATGTTTTGTTTCCACCAAGCATGTCAGCGACTTCGTTAACTGAATAATTTTTTCCATTACCTATATTAAATACATCACCGTTAAATTTATCTTTTTGGGTTGCTGCTAGAATATTTGCTTCTACTGCATCTCCAACATATGTGAAGTCTCTTCTTTGCTTTCCGTCATTTGTAATTGTTAAATCTTTTTCGTTTAACATTTGCTGGGCAAATATACCTAATACTAGACAATATGCTCCGTCAAGATTCATCCTTTCCCCATAAATATTAAAATATCTAAGAGAGACTGTATCTAATCCATAAACTTGGCTAAACATTTTACAATACTGCTCTCCTATATACTTTTGAAGGCCATATGGAGATAGTGGGTTTGTAGAATGTTCTTCTGGTGTTGGAAATTTTGTGGCATTTCCGTATGCAGAGCTACTAGCACTATATACTACACGCTTTACCCCTGCATTGTGAGATGCTAATAATACGTTTAGTGTACCTTGAACGTTTACTTTATTAAATGAAACTGGGTCTACTATTGATGGTTGAACTCTGGCTTTGGCTGCTAGGTGAAAGACTATATCTATGCCTTCAAAAAGTCTAAATACGTTTTTATTTGTTCTGCCTAAATCTGTCATTGTAGATATATCTACATTATAAAATTTAGCATTTGTATTTATATTTTCTTTTTTACCTGTAGATAAGTCATCTAAAACTATAACTCCCCATCCTTTTTCAATAAGTTTATCTACTAAATTAGATCCTATAAAACCTGCTCCACCCGTTACCAATGCTCTCATTATCTATCTTCCAGTTTTTCCCATTTGTTTTCTATTTCTGCTAGCTTTTTGAACACTAATTCAAACATTGGTTGAACTTTATCAAAACTATTTTTCGATTGAAGAATAGATGCTACTGTTTCAAGTGGCTTTTTAATAAATGTGTTGATTTCTGTTATTCCGTTTTTACTTACTTTTGACATTTTAATTTCCCTTTTTAATTATTGTTGTTAATGTTTTTTCTGTTGATTCTAAACTATTTATGGATACTTTCATATTTTCTATTTCAAAAGATCCAATCTCTTGTTGATTTTGTATTATTTCTGAAATTGATTTTATTATTTCGTAATCTATTTCACTAAATTTATGGCCATCAATTCTTATTTCTATATTATTATTTACCTTAGAATGTATGTTGAATATTCTTTTATTTAAGTCATACAAAGTTTCAGATTTTTGGTTTTGAATATAAGAATCAAAATTTCCGTCAGTATACAAGGTTGTACACCAAGGTTCTAATAGTTCTATTAGTTGATTGGAGCAATTTTTTGCTACTATTCCTATATCATATTTTGGAAATAATATAGGAAGCATATAATGGTCATGCATTGCAAAACATCCCCATTTTCTAATAAAGTTTTTTTCGTTCTTTAAGTTTGTTTTCTGCCATTCAGGACTATCTACTCCAGTACTACCTCCAGAATGTTTATTAAATCTAGATCCTCTACTTGTAAAATGATAGACTACTCCGTCCCAAGGCTGTTTAAATTTATATCCTGCCAATAGGAATCTATTAAATAAGTCTGAGTCTTCTCTAGATTGTGGAGCAAATAATTCATCGTGTCCTCCTAGTCTTTCAAAGTCATCTTTATATATACACCATGGAGCAAATATTCCTGAAGTTACCTTTCCAGTATATTCTTCATTGAAGCCATCACTTGTACACCATTTATTCCAAACATCAAAATCAAACTCTTCAGGTTCTATTCCAAAGTTTTTAGTAACTTTACACAATCCTTCTGGATGTAGTGGAGGTTCTACTCTAGTCGCGCTTACAACTGTTCCTTTTTCTAAGTGACGAAGTATTGCAACATCTAATTTTGGACCAGCTACCATATCTGCGTGAAATGCCATTATTATTTCTGTTCTAGCAATTTTTATTCCAGCATCAAACATTCCTACGATTCCAATTCTTTCAGGCCCTTCGTTTCTATATACTAGTAGTAAATCGTCATTTAATGTTGATAGCCATTCAGTAGTTCCGTCTACACTAGCATCGTCTAAAACTAGTACTTCGTGGCTGTTTCCTAAATTTTTTATTGAATTATAGGCTAATTTTAGAAACTCTAAATTGTTTCTGCTTGGTATAACAAATGTAATTTTTTTCATAACTTTTATATAAATATCGTTTTATCCAAATATTGTTTCTCAGAATATTTTTCTTTATAATTTAATTTTGCGGTTTCAGAACATTTGTTGTAAAATTCTTCGTCTGTGTTTAGTTTTTTTGCTATTTTTCTCGCCATAGATAAATCTCCTAATTTGACCGTACTTTCTGGATGGCATATCATTTGAGTATCTAGTCCTTCATATCCAATACATGGAATTCCTAGATATGCACAATTCAATGCAAATGTTCCAGCTGCATGGGTTCTCATTAGATGTACACCATATTTTCTTTTGCTCAATTCTGATATCCATTGTGTCCAATTCATATATGGCAAGTGATTTAGCCTTGGTAGTTGTTCTTCGCCTTCAATTTTTCTACCCATACTCGGAACATATACTTGTTCATTAAATTCTTGAGCAATCATATATGAATCAAATCCTCCATACCAATTACAGAAATTTCCGCCTATCATGACGCCATCTCGGAGGTCATATGTATTACTAATAGTATCTTCTATCATCAGACTAGGCATTATCCTGCATTCTTTTCCCGTTAGGCCTTCAAAGTATTTTTTATCTGTTTTATTGTGCACGAATAGAAAATCCATTTCTTGCAGGGTATTGGAAAACCAAATTTGGCGTTGCATTGAATAGTCTTGAAAATACCAATGAGGTCCTTCTTGCATATAAGCTAATTTTTTACAGTGTAATCTTAACTTTTCAACTGAAAATGTAGGGTTATTTTTAGGTATGATGCATATTCCTAAGTCATATTCTCCTTCTATGGTACCACCATGTATATTATAATGGTCAGCATTTAGTGCACACATCCAAGCCATTTCTGTTCTCATGTTTTGGTTGTTTCTTGGTACTTGCCCTTGCCAATCACCTTCTGTAAAAAATGCTATTTTCATTATAGTATGCCTAATCCTTTTAAATCTGAATGGCAATCATTCCAATTGTCAAATCTTAATGCTTTATCATCAATATAAATAACTGCTCTTGGCTTTTCAGACGTTACTTTAGATACAAATTTAGCCATATCATGTTTCTTTAACCATTCCCATACTAATTCAGTACCAGTTTTACCGTTTACCAAACCTCTGTCTGACTTAGCTTTTGCCGTAAACATTATAACGGTATACTTTTTGGATATTTTTTCTAAAGCTTCGTAAGCTCCTTCAATAGGATCATCATAGATTGTACCATCATAAAAACCTTTGCTGTTCTTATGGATAACCCCGTCAAAATCTATTCCAATATTTACTGCTTCATCTGGGTATGAATGTTCTCGTATTCCCTTATTCCAATTTAATTTTTCTAATTCTTCAGGAGTATTTTGTCCAATAGGAGGGCATTCTTTTCCTGATCCATGAGTTAATTGGTATTGTAGTAATAGGCTTAAACATTCTGCAGTGTGGTAATAATCTACACCAAGTACTACTTGAGTTAATTTATCTATTTTTTCAGTTATAGGATTAGCAGTTATTAAACATATTTCCATTCCATTTTCTGAAGCCCATTGTAAGGCTTTATTTACGTCTTTAGATCTTCCAGACGAAGATATACCATATACTAATGATTTTTTCATTTGTGATTTAGTTCTGGTTGATGTTCTCTGTTGTAGCCAAGCAACCATCCATTGGTCAAAACTTGTATCATTTATTAATGAAGTAGCTACAACACAACTTCCAGGGCACATTGCGTTCTTTGTACCATTTGAAAGTCTGGTCATATCAACAGCAGTATGGTCAGCTACTCCCATATTACCTCCATGTCCAAGTACGTAAATGTCATTACACTTATTGTATTTTTCTTGTAATTCTTTCCATTCGGGAGTATTTACAACTTCTGTAAATCTATGCCCTATGTTTTCAATATTCATCATCTTGTGGTCTCTTTCTTTATAATTTATTTATATAGTAATATAATAATTTTTTTTGACATGGTAAACTATTTTTGCAAGTTTTTAATTGAATCTATTATCATTGTTGTATCCATTCCTAGAGCATAGAATCCATATCCATCTAAGTCGTGCGATTGTATATCTTCTGTTTTTACTAGATGCACTCCTCTAAGCTCTTTTGGTATCATATTAATTTTTTCTAAATACTCTTTGTATTCTTTGTTGTCCCATTCTGCTACACAGCCTAAGCTGGCAGATAAATCGTATGGTCCAACTAAATAATAATCAAATGGCACACTATATAATTCTTCTAGGTTATCAACCGCTTCTTTTGTTTCTATCTGCGCTATGATAAATGGTTCATTGCTTTGTAGTTTGCTTTTACCCCAAAAGTTTTCTCTGACTAGTCCTTGTCCTCTTTTACCTCCATGCTTAGGGTATTTACAGTAATCAATAATTTCCTGTGCCTGTTTTTTATTTTCTACAGTTGAAAATATTATTCCCGTTGCTCCTGCGTCTAAACACATTCTAACTAGAGCCTTATCTAAATATGAAACCCTAACAAAACAAGTTTTTCCTTTAAGTGTTATTATCTGTATTGAAGCATAAAGATTTTCGTTGTTAAATGCTCCATGTTCTGTATCTAGCACTACACCGTCGTATTCTGAGTCTGCATATATTTCAGATATTACAGTAGATGATATTTGTTGCCAAAGTAATTTCATGATAATTCCTCTACTAATTTCCAGTCTGTTTCCGTATCAATATCTATGTTTTCTGGAAAAGATACGTCATAAAAAAATGGATTTTTGCCTATTCTATTACTTGTTTTTAAAAAATTTTCAGCATCAAACATATAGAAGCAAGAATTTTCTTCATATAGTTCAGGCAAATCTTGAGTTTGCTCAAGCTTTATGGGATTGTGGTTAACTGGGCAATACCCATATTCTTCTTTTTTCCAAAATCTTGACTGTATCGTATTACAAGATACTATTGAATCGTATCCATTGTTAAGAATCATGGTAGCATTATCTATTGTTTTTGCCTGAATAAACGGACTAGTAACGTGAAGTTGGCAAACATTTCCTGAAATATTGAATTTTTCAATAAAATTAGATATTAAATCGCAAACAGAAACTTCGTCTCCTATTAAGTTTTTGTCCCTGTAATATGGTGTTACGTTGTCATATACTAAAGTTTCTTGGAATACCCTTTCACTATCAGTATCTATGTATATTTCATAATTAGAAAATTTTTGTATTAATCTTTCATATAAAGTTTCTGAATTTATTTCTCTAAAGTTTTTATTTTTTACTCTTTGAGAATTTTCTTTTATTGGAACGAATATTTTCATATTTATTTTTTCCAAGAGTCAAACTGAGAAGGCCTGTTCCAATGAGACTCTGCTTGGGTATTTTTTTCTTCTAGATTTACAACGTTATTATTTAAAACGTATTCTTCAAAATCTATTATTTGATATACATCTAATACTGTCTTTTTACTTGCATTGTACATTTTTATATCTTTATTTTTTTCGTTTAATTTTTTATATGCTAATGAATGAACATTTCTCATTTGATGATTGGCTTTTTCAGGCTTAGATATATCTGCGGTATATCCTGGGTCAAAATGATTTGGATCTTTATTACTTCCTCTATCCATTGTCCAACCTAAATCTGCTCCGACAAATACTATTTCAGAAAAACCCATATGGTAGCAGAGTTGTAGTGCCAAATTCATAGTGGTTCCAGTTTTATCTATTCTTTCAACTACGTTTGTTGAAAAACAAGTTTCAGAAATATTTCCATCTTGATCTGGCTTTATTTCAGACATTGAGTCAAACCATTTAACGTTATCGTATACTCCAGCTGGATCTATGTATTGTTTAAATTGAGACGCTATAAATGGAGTTGTTTTTTCTTCTCCTATTGCAGTTAATACCGAATCTGTCCAACCCCTTGACCAAGGTTTATCTGGCCTGACATTAGTAGAAGAGAAAAGATAGTACGTTGGTCTCCAATTATTATTTTTTTCGTATATAAGAGGTATTCTATTCATAGCAAATGATATTTCATTCTCCAATAAATTTAGATTTGTTTCTGCTAAACTAGGGCCATTAGCTACTAAAAATACCCTTTTTCCCTTGTGTATATCCTTATAATCTTTAAAAACTTTATTTTTCATCTTATCCCTTTGTAAATGTTATTATACTTCTTTTATAATTAAGAGTACTTTTAGTGTCGTTAAATATTTTGTGGTTTGTAAAACCTAAATTAAACATGTAATTTATAACGTACGATTGGGTTGGAACATAATGTAATCCATTATGTTTATTTGATTTTGAATTTCCTCCCATGTATTCTTTAATTGGTTCAGACTTATTTAAACTTTTAAACTCTAAAACTGCAATTTCACAACATTTAGATATTATGTCCATACAACCGTCTAAATCAGGTACCCTATGTAATAGTCCAAGTCCCAATAATATGTCAAACTTTCCTAGTTTATCTCTGTATAAATCAATAGCTTTAAAATCAGAATTGTTTACCTCTAATACTTCTTTTGCTAGTAGTGCTCTTTCTATTCTTAATTCATCTATATCTGTTCCTAAAGAATACGATGCTCCGTTTAAAGAGCTTTGTATTGCGTAATAGCCATCACCGCAACCTATATCTATTACTGTTTTTCCTTTCAATCCAAATTCGTTTAATATATTTAACAGTCTAGGCCATTTTTTAAGATTGTATCCTGGACTGTCTATGTGAAAGCTTCTAGTTTTTATTCCGTGGGGAAAATCATAGTGGCAATTCCATTGTCCATTTTCAGATAAATCCTCTACTTTTTTTTGTAATTTTTCTTTATTCATGTTATTCCTCAAAATACTTACTAATTATACTTAATGCCGTTTTTCTATTAATACATCCGCTTTTAACCGCCGGCCAATTATCTACAGATTTGTCCGAAAAAATAGAAGGATAATTCATAACGTCTATTCCTACTCCAAGAGTTTCTCTATGTTTCAGTAGATTTCCGTCTTCATACATAAACGGTATTTCAATATTTAAGGCAGAAAGAACGGCTGCTCTGTGATTGCCTGAAATAATATATGTTTTAATTTTTCCTTTGTATTCTAGCCAGTATCCTCGTATTCCCTTTTTTCTATCTGGGAATTTTTCTGGAAAATAACCAACAGAAGAAATTGAAGACATTAAACCTTTAATTTTATTAAATTTATTTTCTCTATTAAAGTTAATAAATGCCTGGTCAATTATTTTTTCCTGGGGTTTTTTGTGAATCCAAGGCAAAAAAACTGTAGTATATCCGTAGCCGTTAAGTTTTGATACACCAAAAATATCACCAAGAGTAGTTGGATTAAACTTAAAACTGTATATAGAACTATCCTTATAACCTATGTTTGGGTTATTTAATAGTTCTAAACAGGTATTGTATACGGGATTATCTTTCATATTAATTGGAATTCTGCTTAAATTACATATATTTTTAGCAATTACATTTTTTGACACTAAAAACTCTCCGAAAGATACTGTTCTAGATTGTCATTGTTTCTTGGAAGATTAACTGCTTTAGCTGTTGGAAAAGAATTACTGCTAGAAAAATCGTTTACCAATATTCTTTGGCAATGTAATAGGTCAAATATTATTTTATGATATTTTATTTGACATTTTTCCAATTGTAAAATAGTTTCATCTTTAAATTTACTTTTTCTAGCTGTTGTAAAAATTATTCTAACCTTTCCTGTTTCGTATAATTTATTTATATAATCTTTATTTGATTCTAGGGCTTCTGTTGTTCCCCATTTCTTTCCAACATACTCTCCTGAGTTTTCTACTAGTACTCCATCCAGGTCTAAAAATAAAGTTTTATATTGTTTCTTATATTCATTCCAATCTTTTAATGTTCCCCAATCATTGAAGTTTGAAGTGTTGCAAGTAAAAAATTGTTCTCCATCTAGTAACTGTTGAAATATTATATGTGAAACGTAAATTTCACCCTTAACAGAACCTTTAAGTTTTTCATAGGTTTGTAGAAACTTTTGAGCATCTGAAAATCCGTATCCTCCACAACAAAATTCATTGCTTATTACATCTTTTTCAACTATAGTCTGTATTATTCCATTTTTGTCTACGTCAACATAGCTTTTACTACTTGCTTTAATATTTGAAACATCTCTGAGATTAGAAGTATAAACAAAATTTCCACTATTGTATTTTGCTGTGAAATATGCGTCACAATCTTTTATCAATATATCTCCCTTAAGGTTTAAACCACGTATAGCTTCTGCAACCGTTTCGCTTTGGCTAGACGTTGGCTTTTCCAATAACACTATAGATGTTTTTACATCTAGTTCTGTAAGAGATTGTTTTATTCCATCTAGTAGGTTAAACTTATCAATATCTTCTTTTAGGAAAACTGATACTACTTCTGAATATTTTGTTAAGTCTAATCCTTTTATAGATTGTATAAACATTAAGTTTCCATAAGGATGTGTAAGAGACCATTTTGGTCTAGAATTAGGGAATCTTGTGCTTCTACCTGCACACGGTATTATTAGTGTTGACATAACTTATCTACTTCGTTTATTAAATAATTAACATTTTTTTGTTCTCTGCAATATGGTACTATTCTAAGTAAATTTAGAATTTGGAAAATTTTATAGTACCTTACATAGTATTCTTTTTTTGAAAATTCATAATCTATTTTCTCATCAATGTAATTTAGGCATTGAATCATTTTTAAACTATCAAATTCATAATCTAACATTCTTATTGACCAATGATATTTTGTATCTTGTCTAAGTTTTACAATATCTTGTATTGGAGAATCTAAATATGTATCTAAAAAATCTAATAAAACTATTTCATCGCCATCAAATAATAGATTTGACAATGTTAAATCTCCATGACAATATCCTGCAGGTATAGTTATTGTCTTATCTAGTGAATAAAAAATATCATCTAAATAACTAACATCAATATTTTTTTGAACTCTTATATTATTTTTTACCGATTCATATTTAGAAATTACTATTTTACTAGAATACTGTTCTTGTTTTTCTACATTTTTAATAACAAAATTTATCAATTTATCAGATATATTGTCTAGATAATACTTTGTAGCAACATTAAATACCTTATCAAAGGTTTTACACTGCTTAAATTCCATACTAAAAAAGAAATTTCCATCTTCATTTATACCAGACTCATATATTTTTGGAGTCGTAAATAAATCGCTATTAAATTCTGATTGTTTTTTACACTGTATTTCTAGCCTATCATTATAACTAGGTAAACAAGACTTTTGAATCTTATCTCCTAAAACTTGAAGCTCACAACCTGAATTTCCTTTTACTCCTAGTATCATAACTTAATAAGTATCTCTATTGCTTTCTATTATTCTATTTTCCCAGGTATTCCATTCATTTTTACCAAATCCTGAAGGTACCCAATATCCTTTCTTTTCTAGCTTTTCTATGTCTTTTTCAAAATATGGATATTTCATAAATACTATTCCTTTTCTTATTTTTGGAGGGTCTAAAGTTAATTCAGATGGCCAATTTTTTATCCATTTTGTTTTTGTTAATTCTACGTGGTGGGTGTTTTTCCATTTCTGATAAAAGTATTCAACATTATATTTGTTTAGTACGCTTCCTCTTATTCCTATGGATATTTCTTCGTGTTCTTTATTGTCTGGCCGTCTTTTTAAATCTTTATTTATGTTTCTGCCTTCTGGTATATCTAATGTTAGGTAATCATTATTTGGATTCCAGATTCTTCCATGCATAGTATCGTTTATTAAAGATTTTTCTTTATTAAATCGTAATGCCCTTAAGTAATAATCAGCCTCTCTATGTCCTCCACCTGAAAAGTTTTCATCCCATATACCTATTCTTTTTACTGCTTCTGGCGTATACGATACTATATTATCTCCAAATTCTCCAGCAATAAAGTTATATTTTTTATGCATGCTCAATAAATTGCTACACCAATTTTTGTGAAGAACACAATCATTTTGAAGAGTTATTACTATCTCTGAATCTGGGTTTCTTAGACTTTTAAAACCATGTATTATTGCTTGATTCCAATTTTCTCCTAAATTTGCGCCAGACCAATCAGGCCTAGTTGAGTTGTGTATTACGTTTACCCTGTTGGCGTACTTACTATATAGTTCAAAACTACTATGGTTGTTTATTATATTTACCTCTGTATTATCTATGTTTACAAAATCAGATTCAAATATATTATCAACCAACTGATTTAATACATCTGATCGCTTATACGTTACTATGTATATTTTAATTTTTTTCATAAACTTTCTCTTCAAATGAAGCTTTGCTAAAACTTTCTAATGATAGTATTTTTTCTAATATGGGATCCAATTTAACTTTTTCATTCTTTAGTAAAATATTAGATGCATACTGCCACATATTTTTTTGAACATGTCTTTTAGAATTAAATGCCATATTTGCAAATTCTTGTTCAGTGCAGTTTTTTTCTTTTTCAACTCCTGATTTTTGGCCATCTATAAAACCGTCTAAGTAAAAGCTGAAACCATATATTGAAAGACTACTTATATTGAACGATAATAAATCGAATATAGATAAAAATCCAGTGTTTGGTTTGCAAGATACTTCTTTCGCCAATTTGGTGTGGAAGGTACTCGATATTAATCTAATTGGAATTACTTTTTTTATTTCTTCAACTGTTTTCATATTAACCATTCCATGAAAAGAATCACTCTGTGATATTCCTGAAAAATCAGAAACTGGTGGAGCAACAATATGGTTTATTTTATATTTATTTTTTAATTCTGCTGGGTTTAGCTTTCCGGCTTGTTGGGATTTTTCTATTAAACAAGAATATAAAATATCAGTTCTTGTGCCTAGATCTTGTGGATAATTATTAATAGATTCTATTCCTCTATTTATTCTAATGACCAAATCACTTGATTCTATACTTGGACCATATCCTTTGCCCTTTAAATATTTTGCTGGACCAACCAATGATATAGTTTTTCCTTCTATGTATTGTTTAAAGTTTTCCATATTATAGTTTCTTAAATATTCCAACCTTATCTTGAACTAAATCAAATAGGTTTTCTCTGCCAAAATAGTGAGTTGAGTATTTTCTTTCAACAAGCCTACCCATATCATCAATAATACATATTCCGCCTGGTTTAAGTAGATTATAGGCTGTATAAATACTTTGCATTCTACCTGGGCCTTTATACGGCCTAGGAGGATTGTGTCCAAGGGGTCCGTCAACAAATATAATATCCCATGGGGTATTAGTTATTTCGGTTGGAAGATCCATTTTTAATTTATCTTCATTGAAACCTATTTCTTCATGCTGTTTTACCATAGTTGTGTAATTTACTGCGTGTATTTCTAATTTTGAGCCGTTAAACTTTGTTATCCAATCAGAATCATCTTCTAAAAATGCTGTTCGTCCATCTATGTTTATCTCATCCCAAACATATGCGTCTTGGCCTAGTCCAAATACTAGAAAATTGCAAGGAGAATATAATTCAAGTGTTTGGCCGACCTTTAAATATTGTTCGATAGACATTAAACCATGTCCGTCTTTTTTTAGCTTATCAATTAATTCAACGTGTCTATTCATGTTAATACTCCATAAAATTATTTTTACAATATTCTAATGCTTCTTTTAAAGATGCTACCTCATACGTACCTTTATTTATCCTGTTGTCAGCGTGCATATGATAAATCCTAGGGGTTAAGTGTTCTTCTCCAAATTGATCGTGCATTTTTCTATTTTTTTCTCTATTTGCTTTACTTCTAATATTGTATTCTACTGGAAATATGTATAATTTTAGACCTTCCATGCAGGCATTCCAAATAGAAACTCTAAATGTAGCTTGGTCCCATGGGCAAACATTAAAATATTTTTGAAAATATCTTTTCCATTCACTAAATAATTTTAGTGTTCTATCATTTTTTTTAAATACAAATACTCCAGTATTGCATTCTGAAAATGAGTATGGTATTTTTCCGTATTCAGGGATTAGATTTGAATATTTTTTTCTCTTTCTAGCTATACAATGTGTTATTCCAAAGTCAAAATTATCTAAAAGGTCAAACATGTCCATTATATTATAATCTACAATTGTATCAGTATCTAAAAATATTGTTTGGTCATATGGAGATTGTTCTATAAAATCAACTTTTGGTCTTATGTGATTTGCGTCTATTTGATAAAATTGGTCAACAAATTCAGATTCTATAGCATAATCAACAAAGGCTGTAATGTGTATTCCAGGATTATGTTTTTTAACTGATTCAGCTGACAAGAGTAATTCTTTTGTAAAGTTTTTTCCAGTTGCTATGTATAATATTCCTCTATCCATTGTTTATCTCCAAAAGTTCTTCGTATAAATTCATTGTCCATGTGTTTGCATCATATAGTACTTTAAACCTATTAAAGGCATTAGTAGCAATTTCCTGTCTTTTTTCATGGTCTACTAATTTCAATAATGCTTTTTTCCAACCATTTTTTGAAGATACAAGGTATCCACAATCATTTCCGCCCATTACGTGAAAGTTGCTAGGCGTAAGGTCTGCTACTACTGGAATTCCCAATTGATGGAACACAAATGCCCTACCAGCATTAGACTTATTTTTCATTCTAAGTATATAATCTGTCTCGTATAGTCCTTGGTCTGATGGAGACTCTTGTCCTAGCGCAGAAAAATTAGTTATATTTGGAACAATTCCAATATCGCAGCTCGTTAAATCTTCCTTAATAGTTTCTATATTCCAATTTTTAACCATTATATTTTTAACGTTAGGTTTTCCTATTGTCCAATTAAAGCTTTTATCATTTGTTATTACTAATAGTTCGTATTTAACTGTTTCTGCTAACTCTTCTAAGGCTAGTCTTAATCCAGGCTCGAATTTGGCAAGGTGAGTAAAACTTCCATGAAATCCTATTCTTAAACAATCTTTTTTAGAATGCAACTTAGGGAATTCAATATCATACATAGATTCTATTAGTGGAAATAATAAAACATTTTTGTAGCTTGATAATGAATCCATTTCTTCAATAGAACCTACAATAACAAAGTCTATCGGCAAGTTAATTTTATCTGCTGCTAGGTTTATTATTCCTACAAGACAGTTTGGATTTTCAGACTTAAATAAACATGCCAAGTTTACATCAGATTTTCCACAAATAACTATATCATAATTAGCTGCTATTTTTGCATTTGCTGTTATCACTACATCGATTCCAATGTTTTTTAGATATTTACTTAGATCTAAAACCCATATTCTATGAGAACCTATGGATATATCTGTTCTATTTGTTAAAAAAGCTACTGATTTCATTTTATTGCCTCAATAAATCTTTTAGCATACATTTCTTGTGTGTAATTTTTGCTCCATTCTAATCCAATAGCTTTTAGTTTTTTTAATTTTTCTGCATTATCTAAAACATTAGTTATATTAGAAATTATTTCAGTATCTGACATCGAGTTGTCTATTTCAATTACAAATTTTCTAAAGTTTTTTGAATCGTCGTTTGGAATATCTCCTGCAATTACTGTTCCACACATTGGTATTTCTATGTATTTACCAAATCTTGATTTTGGGGCTCCACTATCTGTAATACATATCTTTGCTGTATTTATTGCCTTTGCAAATTCTATAGCAGATAAATTTTTATACGCTTCTCCAGATCTTCCTGGCGGTCTCATGTATCTATTAACCTTGTATTTTTTAGGAAATTTATTCAATAGAGAAGCCATTCTATCTCTTATTGGATAATGCTGTCCTACTTTAGACGTATATCCTAGTGCTCCAACTAGTAATACATCCCAAACTTTTTCAACTTCTTTATATTGTTTAAAAATAGTATTTTCAGCTGAATGGGGTACGTATTCAAATCTAACATTAGGAATCATTTTTCTATAGTCTTCTATATTGCCAAATAAATCATTTTCATGGTGGAATATTACTATAGAGGCATTTGATTGTAAGATTTCTTTTTTTGTCCAATCTTGGTCATATGTTTCGTTGTATCTTAAACATATTGGTATATCTAATTCTGACCAATCATTTCCCATTTCTAGTGGTTTATACACCACTATCAAGTCTGGCTTAGTTATTAGATTTTTTATATTTTTTACAATTTTTCCGTCTTCCCAGCCGTCCCAATTTGGGCCCCACCAAGTAGTGTTTGAAACTTTGCTAATAGCTTCCATAGAATGAAATCTAACCCTAGACATTTTTTGGGTGTAGTAATATTTATCGCAAAGATATAGTATATTAGTCATCTAAGTATTCCTTTACGTTCGGTCCAAATCCTCTATCATATATTCTAGTTTTAATAAGTTCTTCTTGACTATAAGAATGGGTTTTTCCTTTAAAATGTACTATTGTACAATCATTAATATTTTTACTATCAAATTCAGAAACTTCAGATATCGCAAAGTTTTTAATATCAGATTTTTGTTTATTTATCTTTGCAACTTTGCCTATTGATATGCTTTCTTTTGGCCATAGTTTTCCATCTAACCATCTATCAGAGCAATGTTCCATTTCAAAAATGCAATCTTCTATAAACTGTAATCCTGAATATTTATCCATAATGCACACATACGATCCAAGATATGGGTTGTCAGGGTTACTCTTTCCCCTATAGCAAAGTTGTATGTCTCCTCCTCTATCAATCAAAGTAGATAAATCTTTAACAACCATACAATCCCCGTCAATCATCATTACTGGATCGTTAACTTGGGAAACTATGCTCTTAAGCACTCTTAATTTCAATGATATATTTGTATGCCAATCCTCGCTCCAGCTACCACCTTTAAAATTTGTATCTAATCCTGAATCTAGTATTTCTATTTTATCGTATGATTTAAAGAAATCAAGTTCTGAATTTAGTAATCCCGTGTTTAATATGTATATTTTATCTAGTCTGGATAGATCGCAGTGTTTATGTATTGACTTTACCAATATTTTTCCAAAGGTGAAATATGGACTATTTAATATAAAGAATAGGTTGTATCTTTTCATATAGCTAATATAATAATTTTTTTTGACATGGAAAAACTTTAATATAACTCTTTATAAATTCTTTCCATCCAATATTTTCTATCTCTTCCCATGCTATTTTCTCCTATAGATGTGAATTGATATATCCATCCAGAATTAAATAAATTTGTTAAATCGTCTGACCACCATTGTCTTTGCGGTTCAAAGTATAATAAATTTTTTCTAGTAATATCCATTATACTATATTCTCTTGGCAAAATATTTAATTCAATATCAAATTCCTTTCTCAAACAGTTCATTAAAGATATATCGCTACCAGTTCTATGTGTGTCGTAAGATTTAATGATGGCATTTTTATTTTCATTGTAAAATTTAAAAACTTTATTAAAAAATTCTTTATGGGTTTTATTTACTATCACAAATCCAGTTTGAAAAAATTCATACGGCTTAAGACACATTTCTTTATTGAAAAAACTATTAGAGTATCCTCGTATTGCTCTATTTACCCATTCATAGCATCCATCTGTTAATTGAGAAGTAAATTTACCATTGGTTAGTTCAAAAAAGTTAGGGCAATCTGGATGAACTATGCTATCTGCGTCTACAATTAATACTTGGTCGTATTCTATTTTATTACTATCTAATATTTCCAAAACATTCCATCTTTGCCATGTTATTAGCATTTCTGATTCTGCAACCATCGGCTCGTCCATTATAAATAATTCACAATTATTTTTTTTACACCACTTTTCCCATGATGATATTCCATAATCATATCCGCCATCCCATCTAGGTTTTGCAACGCCAGAATCTCCTAGGCTTTCTTTTCTTTTTATATATGGTATAAATACTATATTTTTCATATCAGGTCTTTTATTTCTTGTATTGTAAAGTTATCTACCTCATTTGAATACGGTCCTTCTTCCATTACTTTTTCATGCAAGTTTTCTCCTGGTTGAAGACCAATTGTTTTTATTTTTAAAGATCCATCTTTTGGTAAATATTTTTGCGACATTGCTTCTAGCATATCAAATATTTTCATAGATTTCATATCTGGGCAGTATGCTTTTGTATCTTTAGAATTTAACATACAATCTTCAATTAAGTCTAATGCTTGTTCTACCGACCAGAAAAATCTAGTTGCGTTTCCATCCGTTACAACTACTTCTTGATTTTTCGATAATAATTCTTTCCATTTACATAAAACTGAGCCTGTTGAATATAGTACGTTTCCATACCTAACTATTCTATACTTTGTTTTTAAATTAAGTCTTTCAAATTGCTCGTGTAGTCGTTCCATTAAAAGTTTAGTTGCTCCATATACTCCTGCAACTTGTGCAGCCTTATCGGTACTTATAGACAATACAAATTCTGGTAAGGTTTCTAAAGATTCTTCTAGTATATTCATAGAGCCTATAGTATTAGTCTTTATACATTCTCTAACTTGTTTTTCTGCTAATCCAACATGTTTAGATGCTGCTAAATGAAATACTCCATCTATTCCTGCCATTGCTTGCTTAACTTCAAATTTATCAGATATGTCGCCGGTCAATATTTCGACATCAAGTGTTTGTTTTAATTCTATTAATTTACCTTCATCTCTGGATAGGACTCTTACTTTGCCTCCTTGCTCTATAATTCTTTTACAAAGTGGAGCTCCTAAAAACCCACTACCTCCTGTTACTAAATATGTTTTGCCTTTTTTAATTTGTATCATAACTATTCTCCTATTTTCTTCTACACCAGTCTCCTAGGTGTTTAACTATTGCTTTCTGCGGATATTTTCCATAAATGTATGTTCCCCAATACTCTTGAGCGGTTAATGTTCCGTATTTCTTATAGGTTTCAAGTATTATTGGTCGTATTTCTTTTTCTAAATGATATGCTTGTTTATTATTTTTATATGGGCTGTTTAACTCTAATAAAGGAATATACTTTTCTTTAGCAGCCGATACTCTCATTATATGAGGGTTTCCGGAAAAACAAGTTATATTTGATAAAGGAATTTTTAAATTATCCATATTATTTTCCGGCTTTAATATCCAATCAAAATGCTTTATTGGATCATTCCAAACGCTATCTTTTTTTATTGGCCTTTTAGGAAAACGAATATATGATATTTCAGGATAATTTTCAAATGCCGACAATACATTAAAAATATTTACATCTTCAACAAACTCCCAATCATGCTCTAGAAACATCATATACGGAGTTTTTAAAGTTTCCATTGCCAATTCCCAATTTCCTCTGAGTCCGCTTCTAGTATTTCTAACTATTTCTATGCTTAAATTATTAAGTGGTAATAAAGATTGCTCTATATTTTTTAAGTATTTTTCAGTTAGTTTTGGATAATTTGCAAACATATCTGAATCGCAATATATTTTATAGTCTGTTTCCTTTAAGTTTAATTTTGTCGAGGCAGACTTAATCATCTTTGGAATCATTTCATTATGTAGATAAGGATCTTTTGTATTTACGTTTATTATATGGGTAAAAATACATATAGTTAATTTATCTTTCATTGTATTCCTTCATAAAAATTATTTTGTCTTTCTTGTCTATCAATATCTTTAGGGTGGTGTAAACAATATTCTTCGTTTCCAGGAAGAGCTGCATATTTTTTGTATCCTACAAGTTGTTCATGTACCGGCTTTGTCCAATATATTTTTTCAGGATCGTTTTTATATATTCTCATCTGGTGGTCTGGAAAGTTTACCCACCCGCGTTTGTCTACATTCCAACCCCACTTTTGAATATGCTCTTTAGTTAAACCTTTAACGGTGTTTATCCTAGAAACCCAATAAGCATCTACATCAGGATTATTTTCAATCATCCATGGTAAACCTGTACACAAGTACTCGTCAGGATATTCATCTGCGTCTATTAAAAATACCCAATCTCCACTACACATTTTAGTTAAGTAATTTTTTTGTTGTGCGAAATCTTTATTTAATGGATTAGAATACCAAACAAAGTCTGCTTTATTGACAGAACTTGATCGCAAGAATTCTTCTACAGCTTTGCTGCCATTTTCTGAATCATACAACACTGTAATTTCATCTTCTTGGCGTTTATGTTTCACTAAGAAATTTAATAACCTTTCTAGTTCTACCAATTCATTACAAACCGGTATAGCATAACTTATTTTCATTTTTTTAATCCTCTAGAGTAAAAAACTTTTGAAAAACCTTTTTACTAAATTTATAATTTACTAGTTTCATTTGAGTAAAATTTGGAACCAATAGCGTTCTATAACTATCATTGAATTTTGATGATATTTGTCTTCTAATTTTTGAACTATAGAATCTTTGGCTACTTTGCTCTATTATTAGTTTTGGAATATCAAATCCAACAGTTTTTTGATATTTAGGGATGTATTTTAAACCTATATCTTCAGCAAGCATGTTTAACACGGCTGGAGAAAAATTGTCCATGGTTAAAGCATGTACCTTTATACCCTTTGTGCCTGGAGTTTTATATCCTGCGTTTAATATTAGTAGCATGTATTGTTTGGCTTTCCCTAGTTTACCATCGGCTAAAGATGGACGGTAAAATGCATCTACTACCATACCTTTTTGTAGGTTTGATTGTCTTAAATTTATAGATCTAGCTCTAAATTGTCGGGTTCTATGTTGACTTAAAAATCCCAATATTATACCGTTGCTGTATCTTTTGCTAATCCAACAGTTGTACAAACCTTTCTAAAATCTTCATTATGAAAATATTTAGATTCTTCAACTGCTAATCTATTATCGTAATATTTACCTTCTTGACCAGGAATTGGATATTCTGACTGTTTTTCTTTTGGTATATCAACAATAGGTGAATATGACCATTGCCAATTTGTAGGGTGACCTGAAGGATATATTACTCCATCACTAAACATTATTGTTGTTGGGTACCAGTATTGGCCTAATTTTTCGTCTGTATGTCTAAGGGCTCTTATTAGCTCAGATGTAGTTGATTCAAATTCCTCAATTTTATCAGAATCTATTTTATATATGGTAGATGTTGTCATACCTGTATCCATACATAGTCTAGTTTCTGTTTCTCCTTTGCCTTCAACAACAACTGATTTTTTATTTGTGAATGGGCTTATATGTGTAGTATCTATTTTCATGCTTCTATCCTCTTTAGTTTTGGTAATTTTAATTTTTGATTTGGTAAATTTATTGATACTTCTTCAACAATGTGTTCAGCAATCATTTCTTTAAACTTACTATTCATTTTATCTATTGAAAAATTATTTTTTGAAAAGTTTTTTTGAACCTTTGCACCTACTACATATTTTTTATAGTTTTTAAATACATCTTTCATTATTTGAGATGCATATACATAATTAACATAAAACCATTCAGACTCTTTTAAAATAACATTTTTCCAAGCTGCCGATTCGTGAACCTTTTGTAAATTTCCTGGTAGTAGAGTGGAATGTTGTAAGAAGTCAACGTGTCCTGAAAAGTTTGTAGCTATTACAGGTTTTCCGCTTAAACTTGCCTCTAGTAGAGGTCGTCCAAATCCTTCGCCTTTTGTAAATGAAATATGGGCTTTAACCTTGTTATGGTTGTATAGATAATTTAGTTCTTCCTGTGTAAAATCTCCATGTAGCAAATAAACTTTTGGTGGGTTGATTACTCCAGATCTTCTAACAACTCTTTTTATATTTTTTGCCATTTCTATTCTATCAATAACACTAAATGTTGCACTACTTGTTTTTAATATTAGTGCAGGTCTTGTAGAAGTAGGATTATTTTTAAACGTTTGAACAAATGTTTCAATAAGTTTTCCAACGTCTTTTCTATCGTGACCATGTGATCCTTGGAGCCAATGACCAACAAATAAGAAACAAAAACTTTCCTTTATTTTAGATAATTCTTCGTCAACCATTGAGCTTTTTACTGGAGTATTATTCCAAACATCTAAATCTGCTCCTTCAAATAAAACTTTTACAGGCTTTTCAAGTTTAAGCGTACCTGTTTTTTGACCAGATTGTTTGTCAATTGAATCGTAAACGCTGTGCTCAAATACTTGCTTAGAATGTTCTGAGGGCACTATTATCAGGTTCATTCTATTACATCCTTGTATCCAATCTGCTGAAACTGTTGTTGTTTCCATACCAGCAGTTATTCCTATATTATATTTTCCTACTGGCTGAAATTCATTTGGTACGCTAACCTGAATAAATATATCTGGTTGTTGTGTTAACTGTTGTGTTAAAAAATATTTCTTTAGGTGTTCATCTTTTTCTTCTATACCGTTCCTAGGACAATCTCCCCATCTTAAGTCAATAACTTTTATGTTAAACTTATCCATCTCTATTAAAGACTTAAGTATGTCTCTTGTGTGGTCGCCATAGCCAGATCTTGAACTCACTGGACCTTGTAAAACTAATAATTTTTTCATAATATAACCCTTAAATTTTTTCTAATATAATACCGCTTGGATATTTTTTTTCTACTGTATCTGTTTCTAATAATGTAAATCTTTTTCTAGGCTTCCAAGTATCAAATAATTTATCTATGGACTGTATTGTTGACTCTCCCATATGTTTTGCTGTCATCATTCCATCACCCATAACAAACTGTCTTCCTAATTCTCCTATTCTATTTAATTCTTCATCGTCAATATTGTAAATATTTTTCATTTGTAAAGATATATCTTTCACACTTGGAATTGAATCGTATATATAAGGAGTAGTTGGTGAACCTTGTAAAGTTAATAGAGGCCAAAGAGGAAATGCCCATTCTCCATGTTTTTTATACCTACCGTCTGAATTTGATGGCCAAGTATCAGAAAAATCTTTAACAGTTAAATAAGATCCATCTTCTTTTTTAAATCCCATTTGGTCTTGTAATCCTCCAATGACTGTTGCACATATAGGGGTTCCAGTCATCAAAGACTCACAAACACTTAATCCAAAACCTTCAGCAGAACTTGGTTGAAATGTTGCAGTTGACATGTTATACAAATAGTTTAATTGATTTGTATTTAGTTTTCCGCCTGTAAATATAACGCTATGCTCTGGGCAAAGAGCTTTTACTACAGCCGGTAAATCTGTTCCGTTAGGATCAACTGGGTCTGTGTGAAGTAGTAGACATACACCTTTAGCATCGTCTTTAGATAAAGAATCGCAAAATAATTTAAACGCCAATATTAAATTTGCTGGGCCTTTTCTACGTATATTTCTACTATTAAAGAAAAATATTTTATCGTAGTCATTGCCTTTAAGAATATCTTTTCTAAAATTGCAAAGGTTTGTAAATTCTGGGTGATCTACACTAATAGGATAAAATTTCTTGTTATCTATACCATGAGGAACATATGTTAAATCTGTACCTTCAATTCTAGGTTTATTTTGGCAAACGTGTTTATTAATGTTGTATGTTTGCTTTGAAATAGCCATTAAAAGATCACACGATTCATAAAATGGTTCGTTCCAATGTGGAAAAGGAAGATCGTCCCAAATATTATAATATATTAAAGGCATGGTCTGTCTAATCTCGTGCTCCATTTGATACAGCCATCCCCAAAATCTAGGATCTGTGAAGTGCAGTATAGCATCTGGTTTTTCAATTTGTATTATTTGTCTTAGTATTTCAGCGTTACCGTATCCGTCGGCTGGATAAATTATAACATTTGCATCTGAAACTCCAGTTTGTTTTCTCATATCTTCACTAAGATCAAACCTTTTTCCTTTATCTGGGTGTTTTATTGCCCCGCCAATCTGTACCCAATCATATTTATGGCAAGAGTGTTCTACCATCTCTCTACTCATAGTTCCTACTCCTGAATGGAGTCTTAAATCGTCTGAAAGTAATAATATTTTTTTCTTACTTTTTTTGTTGAAATCAACCTTTTTTAACTTTGGCAATTGTATGCTCATAACCTTTCCCCTTTAGTATTTTTCGTCTATAACTATTTTTTCTATTTGCTGCTTAAATTTTTTGTCGTTATTGTATAAGTAAAGTGCTCTATTTACCAACTTTTGGAAGTTCATCCCATTGTCTAAGCAAATTTTCTTAAATTTGTACTGTTCATTTATACTAACCTTAACCGACGTCAATTTTACCTTTTCCATAACTTTTCTCCTTATATATATAAATATATGTATATATTAAATAAAGTTAAGTTATCACAACAACTTTTTTATTAAATTTCAATGCATATTTAACTACACTGGCGGTAGATGTTGCATTATCTCCTTCTGCTACAAATGCTATCAATTTATCAATTGATTTAGCAAGAATTTTATTCCTAGTGTGGAAATGTTTAACAGAATATTCTTTACCATACCAGTCTTTTCTCATATAAGAATATAAGTTTTTTTGTGTGTGGGCTGGGTTAACTTCAACGTAGTTGCAGCCTAATTCCAACGCATATTTTTTTACGTATTTTTCTGCACCATTACTATCACCACCGCTAAATATACTAAAATCATTTCCAAATTTATTTTTTAAATTAAAAATTGTCTCTTTAATCTTTCGCTTATTTTCATAAACGTTACTTCCAATTATTCCAATCTTCATATTTTTTCCCATTTTCCATTATTTAATAATTTAAATGTTCCAATATATTCCATTTTCCATTGTTCTGGGGATATTAAACTTAGAAACAGTCCTGTATTTTTAGTATATAAATAATACGGTTCTCCTAGTATTGGTTGAAAATTATATGTTGCTTTGTAAACTAGACTTGTCCAATTATATTCTTCTACTAATTTTTTGTATTCGTCTTTTAGTTCGCTTAGCCTAGATTCAAAATATTTATTTGCCTTTATACTATCACTTTTATCAACCTTTATTGGTTCAAACTTTTGTGCACCTACTGAGGTTGGGTATGCTTTTTTGCTTGCATCAAATTCTTGCGTATCCTCATTAAATACTATGTTGTCTGGATATTTCTTTTTCATAAACAACTAAAATATCTTTCGCCTCTATCACAAAGCATTGTAATTGCATTTTGTTTATTATTTTGTTTTAACCATTTTTCTGCAGCAAGCACGTTGGCTCCTGCTGATATTCCTACAAATAATCCATAAGCTTTTGCTAGGTATTTTGCTTGGTCTTTTGCAAACATAGTAGGGATAGTTACCACTTCATCTATAAAATCAAGGTCAACTAAAAATTTACTGCCGTCTCCTATTCCTTGAATACCGTGCAATCCAGATTCTCCACCACTCATTACTGGTGATTCTGCAGGTTCAACTGCTACAATTTTAAGTTTAGGCCACATTTCTTTTAAGAATTTCCCAACACCCATTATAGTTCCGCCTGTTCCTGTTCCCATTATAAGTACATCTGGCTGTTTATCTTCACCATTTTCTTCTTTATATTGGTTATAAATTTCTGGACCAGTAGTTATATAGTGAGCATCTATATTTAGTTGGTTGTGAAATTGATTGCAATTAAACCAACCATTTTCTTTACAAAGTTTATCTCTTAATTTTATTGCACCATCAAAATCTCCGTCTGAAGCTAAGTATAATTCTGCTCCATAGAAACGGAACATTTGTTTGCGTTCAATGCTCATGTTTCTAGGCATAATAATTACCATCTTATATCCTCTTTCGGCTGCTAACATTGCAAAAGATATTCCAGTATTACCTGAAGTTGCTTCACAAAGATAATCACCTTTCTTAATTAAACCTCTCATTTCAGCATCATTAAGAATAAATGTTGCCATTCTATCCTTTACACTTCCGCCTGGATTCATTAGTTCTGCTTTTCCCCAAATAGTTTTATCTTCTAATTTTATTGGAATAAGAGGTGTATTTCCTACGTAGTCTGATAATCTTTTCATACTAGTTCCTTTATCTTTCTATTTTTAGGCGGACATAGGTCATGTTCTTTTTTGAACGGACAATATGTACAATCATTTTTATATGCCGGATATTCTGCTTCTTTATTATATGAGCCATCAGCATTAAATACATGCTCTACAAACTCTTTTAATAATTTGTCAACTTTGTTTATTGATGGTTTTCCTGAAGAAGGATTATATTTTTGTATTCTTTTGACTGGAAAATCTCCGCCTTCCCATACCTTACGTTTTACTATAAAATATTCTACGTCTATATTTTTTATATCTGTATCATATTGTTCAGAAAAGAATTTTTTATATAGTCTAAGTTGATTTCCTTCTTTCTTTTTCTTTTTATCTTTCCAACCCATATATGAAGTTTTAATATCTATAATTTTAATAGTATCACCCTCTTTCATTACTAGATCCATGAAACCCATAAACATTATTTTATCATTATATTCTACTTCACTAAATATTGGCATTTCAATTCCAACCAGTTCAGTATATTTTTTTGAAAAGTATTGGCCTCTTCTTTTCTTAAACCAATCTAGTATTGCTACTCCGTCAGAATAGAATTCTTGCATTTCTTCTGGATTACTAAAGTGTTTGCCATCTAGTTCAGCAACTCTTTCAGAATAGTCTTTTGACATATTGTCTTTTAATAGCTTACTTAAATCTATTTTATCAGCTGCGGTTGCAGTTTGATTATACATTGTATCTAAGTAGAATTGAAAGGTCTCGTGAAAGGCTGTTCCAAATACTAGAAACATATTTGGTTCAAACCTTTGGTGCTTATCTATTTTATCTAGTTTCCAAGAAAGAGGACAGTTTGCATATTTGCTTATCTGAGAGTAAGAGATTGTCTTCTTACCCATCTTTCTTGCTTTAATTGCATAGTCATATGGTGTTTTTAATTGCATATAGTTTAATTTTTATATAGGTAATATAATCATTTTTTATCACATAAAAAAATTCTGGTGAATTTATTTTTCACCAGAATCTTTATTGTTAATAACTTTTTCTATATAGACTATTGCGTCCATGAGCTCTTCTTGTAGATGGGTCATCCACTGTGTAAAGTTTAGATCGTCACGTTCCATTGTAACTCCATATTTTTCTTTACCAACTTTTGCCCTATCTAAGATTTTTTTACAAACTGAATCTTCTATTTTAGACATCTGTTTTTGGCATTAGTTCTTCGTTAATATGACCACACTTAGCACATTGGTAAATTGGGATTGGTAAAAATCCTGCCTTTCCTGTTGGATTCATTACTGGTGATATTTTCCTAAGTAATGTAACTTGTTGGAATGTTGGATTTCCACAGTTGTCGCATTCCACCGAGTCTAAATCTTTCATTTGTAATCCTTCTAGATTTCTTGCCAATGATTTTTTTAAATTGTCATTTCCTCCTGTTATTGATTCCATATTTTCTCCTTACATCATTCCAAAGCCACCACCAGCCATTGGGGGTTCTTTGCCTTCCTCTCCAGGAAGATTTGTTATTACACACTCAGTAGTTAATAGGGTTCCTGCAACCGATGAAGCTTTTTCTAAAGCGGTTCTAGTTACCTTGCACGGATCGATAATACCTGCTTCAAACATATCTACAATTTTTTCAGTTCTAGCATCAAATCCTTTATTTTTTCCTGCATTTTCAATTTTACTCCAAATAAGATCTGGATTAAGTCCGCAGTTTTCCATTATTCTTTGAAAAGGAGAACTACAAGCTTTAGCAACTATATTTGCTCCAGTCTTTTGGTGATCGTTTTCAAACTCTAATTCTGAGTCAATACAAGACATTAAGGCTATTCCTCCGCCAGCAACAATTCCTTCATCTAGTGCAGCTCTTGTGGCGTTAAGGGCATCTTCAACTCTATCTTTCTTTTCTTTCATTTCTATTTCAGATTGAGCCCCAATTCTTAAAATAGCTACTCCACCTGCAAGTTTTGCTAGTCTTTCTTGGTTTTGTTCTTTGTCGTAATTAGAAGATGAATTATCAATATCGTGCTTTATTAAGTTTATTCTTTCTTCAATTGCTTCAACTGAACCAGCTCCGTCGACAATAGTTGTTTTCTTATTATCAATGGTAATAGTTGCAGCGGTACCAAAAACCTCCGGGGTAATTTTATCAAGTCTCATTCCTCTTTGATAAGATACGACTGTTCCGCCTGTTAGTGCTGCAATATCTTCTAAGTATTGATTTCGCTTTTCACCAAAACCTGGAGCCTTTACAGCCGCAACTTTTAATGTTCCTCTAATTTTATTTACAATAAGTCCAGCTAATGCTTCACCATCAATATCTTCTGCCACA
>TARA_R110002126_G_scaffold285609_1_pt1 | contig 30134 bp, 24 predicted proteins | sample TARA_R110002126 | Tara Oceans TARA_R110002126 (sample SAMEA4397536) | marine metagenome | biome: Polar Biome; feature: [DCM] deep chlorophyll maximum layer (ENVO:01000326); material: water (ENVO:00002006), including particulate matter (ENVO:01000060) such as... | depth 30 m | reverse complement strand
GGTTAATAGCCTACCCAGGGTTCGAATCCCTGTCCCTCCGCCACTTCTTATCCTCAAAGCCCCGTAAATCGGGGCTTTGTTGTTTTTGAGTTTCGTTAGACCATACTCTGGGCCATACTTTGGCTGCGAATGGCTGGAGAGAGCGAAAGTTTACCTCTCGTACCCTAGTCTAGGTACAGCGCTTCTTTCGTCTCCGCAGTAACCAGGCGTTCAATGACTTCTGCTCGCGTTCGGCCGCTTTTTTTTGCCAGTAGGTCAAGCGCCTCAATTGCAGCATGGGGGAGTATCACGTTCATCTGCTTCTTGTCTGTATTTCTTTTTCTATGCTGCTCTCTGTTCCAGCTTACCCTGATCGAGTTGGTAATTTCTTTTGCTTCAAGCAGGCGCAGTTGGACTCTGTCGAAGTAGGTGAGTATGTCTTCGAGGTCACTGCTGTCCTGGGGCATGGGTCGATAAATTCCTATTTTTCGACCATTCTCGTCAAGCCATCTGATGGCGTACTGAACCCTTTCCTTGTCTACCTTGAGCCAGCCGCAGTATTTTTCAGATATGTTCTTTTGACTTTCCCAGTCTCTTTTGACCTTGGAAAGCAGGCCTGTCTTTGCTTCTAGGCTCGCCGGCCAGATATCAAGCCTAGCGATCAAGAGCGTTCGCCCATGTAGTCTTGGGTGTCTCAAGCGAGGCAGTTCGCTGCTCATCTGCCTTTCCAGGTAGTTTAGTTGCCGCTTGTTGTCCTGGATCCAGTCCAGCTGCTGATCGGGTAGCAGTGCAGAGTCTTTATCTTTTTTTGCCCTTCTCAGGTCTCTGATATCCAAGCCTTCAAGGAATGCATCAAGCAAAGGCCGCATTGCCCCTCCGTTGAGACTGTCTGGAGGGAGGAGTTCGTCCTGCCAATTCTCGCAGTAGAGCCATAGCCATATAGCCTCCCGATCACTGCGTATATCGATGATATCGGTCAGGTGCTTCGAAGGGCGGTAGATAGGCTCTTGAATAGCCATTGCACGTTCCTGCTGGAAATTTGCATATGATCCTATCAGGATTATAGTCTGAAAATATAGGGTATCTAGTCTGGTTATAAGTTTTTTTATGATGAATATAGTCTGATCCTAGTGATTGATTATGGGCTAGGAAGCCCGCTCTAGAGCGAAATAAAATGGGTTTCCAATCTTAATCCCATCGCTCATTAAGGAAAAGCTGCCAGGTGAAGGCTTCCTCTGTGGCATATAAGGGCCGGACCTACTGATTGGCTGCCAGGGATTTCTGTCCGGTTTGTGCTGAGCTCTGATTCTTCAGTAGTTGGAAAACGCAGCCTCCCATGAGTAGAAAACAGAATGCTAAAGGGCCGTCGAGTGCCGCTGCAGCAAAAGCAACGTCAAGCGCTTCACGGGGCTGCGTCTGGAGGGTTGGGGCTTTGCGGCTAGGTAATGGAGCTGCAAGAAAGTAAAAAAATACAAAACCCCTACATCCTCTGAACCCACTACAGGATGCAGGTCATGAAGGTCATTCGGAGAGCTCAGGTCGCCGCAGTCACAGGTTTATCCAAAGCAACGATTTACAGGTACATGGACAAGGGGATATTTCCCAGGCCGATACCGCTAGGAGAGCGCAGTGTTGGCTGGATCGAGGAGGAGGTCATGGCGTGGCTCGTTAGCCGGGTTCAGGCTCGGGATGAGCTGTACGGCACTGTGTAGTGTGAGGGCACCATGGCTGAAAAGCCGTGGTGCTCTTATGCTGCCTGCCTGCGTGTTTTGATCGGCTAGCTCTCCCGACGTTTTTCCTTCCTCTTTTTTCACTGATGCTGGCGTTTACCGCGCTTTGATGCTGCAGGCCCAAGGGAAAGTGCCTCGGTTTTATCGGGTTTGGTTTATATACTCTAAGTTTATAATTCCAAATAGATATAAGAGGGGTAGTCAAGACGATAGGTACGGAAGCTATCAGAGCTAGTTCATATCAAGGCAGATCGACAAGGTGCAGTAGCAGGTCATCAGTAAAAAAATACACAAGCAGTCAGTGGTATGCCCAATAACATCAGGAGCATGCCATGCATAGCACAAACCACCCACAGCTGATCCTTTCCCAGTCAGAAGCAGCCATAAAAATTGACGATTTTGTTCAGGAAGTTTTGTACAGCCCGGGCCTTGCCTATAAGGCTGATTCAAATCCAGATGAAGAGATCAACCCAAGACTGAAACACTACGTTCGCTACCTGCGGGTGATGGTGGATGTATTCAACGGGTGGACTGATTACGATTTCAGTGAGCACCTGGAGCTGTTCAATGAGACACGCCTGGAAATTCGGCTAGAGGACCTGGACTCCCACTTCACTTGTCCTGCACCTGATGACAGCTTCAGGTTTCTGTCGGAAGCAGAATGCATCAATCTGTTGGTCGAGCGTATCAGGGAAAATAGCAGAAGCATCCGTTACCTCCGTGGCAAGCGTGATCGTGCCTATGAGTCCAGGATGCAGACTCGAGATCTGGGGGAGTACGTATCTGGCGTGATGAGTCGTTATGCACGTACGCTGGTTGTCAGGGTCAATCTTTACTACAGAGGGGTTAGCAAGCCATGGCTGAGAGTCGACGATGTGTTTTCTGCTCGAAACCGGTTAGCAGGCCAGATCGGCAGAAATGAGGTTTTTGAGCATCTGTCCGGCTACGTCCTGCGAATTGAGCAAGCAGATAGGCAAGGTTTTCATATTCACGCAGCCTTTTTCTTCAATGCATCCGAGGTGCAGAACGAAGCCTACCGTGCGAAGAAGATCGGGGAGCTCTGGATCAAGGTTACCCATGGAAAAGGCTTCTGGCATGATAGCGGTCGAGCCTGGTTGAGTAAGCACGGCCGGGGAGGGCAGCGCACAACCGGGGTATTCAGCAGAAGTGATGCAGATGCCTGCTTTCGGGTTGCTCGGTATATGTCCTACCTGGCCAAGACCAGCCAATACCTACGCATCAAGCCTGAGAATGGCCGAACCTACTCCACAGGAAGGTGGCCCAGCGGTCGGGGCTCCTGACTGGACCAGGTCAGAGGCGTTTGTTGTTCGGTAACCATCGAGGCCAGTTCCAGTGTTTCCTTTTAACCTTTCCCTGGCCCGATATACCCGCCGTCCAGTAGCGCTCTATCAAAACTGAACACGTGCGAATACGGACTTTCCACACACCGACCAACCAGCGGTAGCCGGTGCTCAGGCTTACCGCTCATGAGCATGACCCGGCCGCTGCAGATTGGACAGTCGGCTGTAAATCGAACGAAGCGCGTCCACTGGTTGCCCTCATTGTCACGGTGCATCTCCAGTTCAGCGGATTGCTCTGTCCAATGAATGGTCAACAGAGGTGCTTTCACAACTCGGTGGTCAACCAGCTGGATCCAGGGCTGGCACAGTTGAGTCCAGATCATCCAGGCTCCGCCGGCTACCAGAGTGATATTGAGCAGCTGCCCGAGAGTAATCCCAGAGGAAGAGCGGCTGGCCCCGAATAGGCCGAGCAAGACCCAAAAAGCTAGCACAGCCATGGTCAAGGTGATGCACGCCAGCAACCAATACCCGCGATGACTGCGATTCTTCAGCTCACCCTGGTTGAAGATTTGACGGAATAACCAAGAGGGCTTCACTTCTCCAGCAGGTGATCGCTGATAACGGATCTGCGTGCCGAGCTCAGGGGTCTCAGAATCCTCGAGTTCTTCCGCTGGCAGCGGCTCGACATCAAGCCAGTAAGTGCGCTGTTTACCAGCACCGCCTAGGGCATTGTCTGTTCGGATGACAGGTCTGCTTGTCAGTCCAGCAGCTCTCAGGCGAGAGCTGAGTTCATCCATCCTGTCTTCCAGATACTTCTCCAGCGTGTTGGCCGGCAACCAGCGGGCGGGAGACTGAGTGGTTCTGCTCTTTGCATCGACAAAATGGGCCATCAGTGTTGCCCGCTCGTAGGCTAGAGCTTCATCCCGACCACTATCGAGGGCCTTGATCTTGTCCTCAGCCATGAGCAAAAGGACCGCGTGGCCTTTACTGCTCGTCGGCTTCTTCCTGAGCTCTTCAGCCAGCAGTTGGTATACGTCACGCACTTCCACATTTCTCCCTGAAAAGCCCACCCGTACCCTTCGTGTAGGGTTCGGTGGATGTTCATACCGCATCATTGCGCAAAGCTCGAGCCGTCTTTATACCAGAGAGGTTCAAGCCATGAGTATGTTCTATGCCACTGCCCAAGATGGTCGGCTGCTGCACATTGATGATGCTGAACGGGGATTGGCGTGCAGTAGCACCTGCTTGGAGTGTGGTGATCCGGTTATCGCTAAGAAAGGGAAGCGCAACAGGCATCACTTCGCGCACTGGGGCGGAAAAGAGCCCTGCGCTATTCAGCCAGAATCGCTTCTACACAAGTTGGGAAAGCAGGTGATCCTAGAAGGGATGGGGCTGCAACTGCCTGCCTTGCCCGGCAGCTATCAAAGCACGCGAGGTTACGTTGGAGACCGAACCAGTTGGTGGGACTTCATTGAGGTAATCGAGGAGCAGACGCAGCAGGATTTTCGCCCTGATCTGGTAGCCAAGCTCAAGGATGGTACGCAGCTATTCATCGAAATCGCAGTGACTTCATTTGTGAGAGATCAGAAACAGGAGAAAATCGAGCGGTTTCAGGAGAAGACGGTCGAGCTTGATCTGCGATATCTGCTTGGCATGGTGAGCAAGCCATACGCGGAGCTTTGCCAGCACATCATCCACGAAACCCAGCATAAAGCCTGGTTATATCCCCAACAGGCTGCTTGTTACCCGCCGGACGTCTCCGTCGAAAATGACCCGACGCTGGTTCAGCACTCCCTTACAGTTCCGCTCCCTCACCCGGACGCTGGCAAGCAGCAGCGTTTCACAGTGATGGGCATGTGGCTGACCGCCAGGCGTTTGAACTCCGGAGAGCTGACGGTGCGTTCTCTGGCCTATAACCCGCAAATTGTAGAGCTGCTCAAAGGTTGGGCCCATGAGCTGGGCGGCAGTTATCGGCGCAGGTACCGGAACTGGACTTATCCAGCCAGCAAGGCGGAGTTGCTCCTTGAGCGGCTTGAGCAGTTAAATGAGGAAAACGGTTGATACCGTTTAAATGTGGTGTGGTTTAGAGCGTCCCGCGCTGCGCTATTGTGGCCCAAGCAAGGTTTACCAGTTTCTCGCCGAGTGGGTAAACGCCGAGCGCAGTGATCAGGCTTTAACCACTGGTTGACGAGGGCGTGTTGTTAACCGATGGTGATGAGCAGCTCACTACAGTGAGGATTGCGAGTTCAGTAGCCCTGGTGGGGCATCGACAGGGGGAGGCGAGCTGCGAATGGGCGGACATCCTGCATGGCTGAGGGTCCTAGGTAAACGTATGCAGCATGGGGAGTCGCAATTGAATAGCCTTGTATCGGGGCAAGCGGCTCATCAAGGGTGACCAATTATGGAGCGCAGGAGGAGTTATGAGTGAGCCTATGTCGAGCAAGGCTGCTGAGCTGGAGTTTCAAAAGGCTTGTTATAGTAAATGTGCCGCAATTAAGCGGCTTGAACTGGGGACGCTAATGAACGAGAAGAAGCTACTGGCTTCTGATCTATTCTATCAGGCACTGCTGCATGCCATTTCACATAGCGAAAAACACCGCGATTATACTCTCTTGGGCGTTTTGGTAAGCCTGTTTGATGTCCGTGATAATCGGCTATTTGTCGCGTATTGGCTCAGTGATTGCCTAGGGGTGAAATGCTCAATGGATAAAGGAAAAATCCGTTTCAAGGCATCCAGACAACAGCCGAAGCCTGATTTGCGGTTTAAGGAAAGTGTCTCGGAGTTTTTTAAGCGTGGCTTGAAGCGGCCCTCGCAAGACCCGTTAAATGCCGAGAATGGCAAGCCGTTGCCCAAGCGGGTCGATATGCTGGATTCCTGGGCGCGTCTTCCTGGCAGTTACGGAGCGGGTAAGAGAAGCTGATCAGTGTGGGTCATGAAAAACGCAGCCTGTACTCTCTCGACCAGTGCGTCGCGAGCACTAGGAGGCAGTCATTTCGTTGCACTTCAGGGTAACTGTTACTAGCTATAGAACCGGATCATGCTCCCTGTTATCATCATTTTTAGCATGACTTTCCTGGCGATGCAGACAAGGACTTTGCTGAATGCTGATGACGACTCCACAGGAAGCTCCACCCAACCAGCGCGAACGCCTGTGGCAGATCGATTTTCTGGCCCGTTTTCGTGGGCAGCTTACCCGGCAGGATCTGGTAGAGCGCTTTTCCATTGCGCTATCCAACGCTACCCGTGATTTCTCACTCTACCGCCAGCTTGCACCACAGAACCTGGATTACGATCACAGGGATAAGGTCTATCGACGGGCGTCGAGTTTCAAACCGCTGTTTGCTTACGACAGGGAGCACACCCTGCAAACCCTCAGCCTGGGGCAGGGGGTTGGGCTGGAGCCATGCACCCAGACGATATTGGTTGATAACGCCACCGCTCTTAATCAGCCGGATCTGGATATCCTGGCGGCGGTGTCCCGCGCCATATATGGCGGACAGGCTCTGTGTATCAGCTATGTCTCGATCAGCAGCGGTGAAACCCGTCGAGAGATCGTCCCGCACAGCTTGGTCAACACCGGCTTGCGCTGGCATGTGCGTGCCTATTGCCGTACCCACGGGCAGTTCAGGGATTTTGTACTGACCCGGATTACCGCTGTCCATACCGAAACCACCCCGGTGGACATGCAAATCGAATCCATTGACCGGGATCAGGACTGGCAACGCTTGGTGACGCTGGAGCTTGTCCCTCACCCCAGAGCGGCTTACGCTCGGGCGATAGAGCTCGATTACAGCCTGCAACCCGGCCAATCACTACAGGTTACCGCCAGAGCGGCCAGCGCTGGCTACCTGTTACGGCGCTGGGGTGTGGATTGCAGTATGGATGCACACCTCAACCCGGATGAGTACCAGCTGGCTCTGTGCGACCCCCAGGGTGTTGCGCAGCAAGCCAATCTAGCAATCGCCCCCGGCTTTACCCTGGAGAATGATCGTTAATGAGTAGCACCGCTACACAGCAGAAACTGGGCTTCAAATTCGGCCGCAATGGTGTGCACTCCAGCCGCACCATGATGCTGGCTGAGATCAGCGAGCTGTTCCATGGTCGTCCCGCAAGCGCAACCGCTGCTCAGTACAAAGAAGACATCGAAATCTTCAACGTCCTGCACAAGCCTACCGAGAAGTCCCGACAGCTCACCTGGCGTCATCTGGTGGATCTTTATGGGATGGATACCGACATTCCGTTGTTCAGGGTCTTTCGCCGGCTGTGGGACAGCGATGAGGCCGCGCGAACCTTATTGGCCTGTCAGATGGGCCTGGCCCGAGACCCGCTGTTACGGATCTCCATGGACAAGATATTACAGCTGACCCCGGGAGAGCGTTTGCCCAGGGAAGATATGGAGCAGGTCTTTGCCGAGCGGTGCCCTGATCGTTACAGCGCCGCAACCCTGAAGTCCATTGCCCAGAACGTCAACGGCACCTGGACTCATGCGGGCTATCTGGAAGGGCGCACTAAAAAGCACCGCACAGAGCCGGATGTCCGTCCGGTGAACGTCGCCTTTGCACTGTTCCTGGGCTATCTGCAAGGCGCAACCGGCAGTCGCCTGTTCAGCACCGAGTGGACTCGCGTTCTGTGTTGCCGTCAGGAGCGCTTGCTGGAGCTTGCCCGACAAGCCAGTTACAGCGGCCTGTTGAATTTCAAACATTCCAGCGAGGTCGTGGAAATCACCTTTCCCGACTACCTGACCAGGGAAGAGGAGAGCTGGTTGCATGAGTAACAGACTCAATCGACTGCTGAAGAGTTACAGCAATCACATCAGCCTGCCGTGGATCACCGGCCTGGCCAACGAGCAGCGGGTGCTGTTTGCCGTCTACCACAAGGAAGACGAGCTGAAACTGCGCGCTCGGCTTGAAGAGTTTCGCCTGGCTACCGAGAGTGCCGGCCACCCCTGGTTGGAGCTGGATATCACGCGCCTGTTTCCGGAATGGATGGCGCAGCAGAAATACCGAGAAGAATATTTCGAGGATCCTGACTCGCTCATCCCCAAATACAAAACCTTTGTTCGCCAGTCGGTTACCGCACTGGCTGAACGCATAGAGGACCAGGCCGACAGCAATACGTTGGTTGCCCTGGTCGGCTGCGGCACCCTGTTCGGGTTTGCCTCGGTCTCCGATTTCGTCAAGCAGCTGGCCGAGCATGTGCCGGGGCGTCTGTTGGTGTTGTTCCCCGGGGAATACGTCAACAACACCTACCGCCTGCTGGATGCCCGCGATGGCTGGGGCTATCAGGCCACCGCCATTACCGCAGACAACTGAACACCGGCAGCCACTGCCGATTTGAATTGAGGCGCGCACGCGCAACAGGGAGTACGCCAGTATGTTGAACCGCGAGATATACGAGCTGGACCCGCAACTGAACCGGCTGGAAAACAACGGTGTTGCAGAAGTAAAGGACGACCAATCAGCCCAGGCTCTCAGAACCCTGCGCTACGAGTTGCAGACCTTTGTCTGTGATGGCGAGTACGAGTTGGGTCTCGACAAGATCCTCTCCACCTATCTACGCAACCTGGGCGACGGGCACGAACAGCCCGGCGTGTGGATCTCCGGTTTCTTCGGTTCGGGTAAATCGCATCTGGCAAAAATGCTCCGCGCGCTCTGGACCAACCAGCCTTTCGATGATGGCGTATCGGCTCGGGACATTGCCGACCTGCCGCAGGAAATCAAGGATCACCTCAAGGAGCTGAGCATCCAGGCTAAGCGTCATGGTGGTCTGCATGCGGCCTCCGGCACCCTGGGCTCTGGCGCCAATAACAACGTGCGCCTGGCGCTGCTGAATATCGTGTTCAAGTCCGCCGGTCTGCCGGAACAGTACCATCAAGCGCGCTTTGTTCTCTGGTTGCACAAGCAGGGCATTTTCGAGCAGGTGAAAACCCACGTAGAAGCGGCCGACGATAACTGGGAAGACGAGCTGGAAGACCTCTATGTCTCCAGCAGCATTGCCCGGGCGTTGCTGGCCATCGACAGCACCCTCGGTGATGACGTCAAACAGGTACGTCAGCTGCTGCGCGAGCAGTACCCCAACGTGCAGGACGTCACCAACCAGCAGATGGTCGATGCCATCCATGACGCCCTGGCCAGGGACGGCGAGTTTCCGCTGACGCTGATTGCCCTCGACGAGGTGCAACAGTACGTCGGCTCGGATACGGAAAAGGCCCACCAGGTGCAGGAGGTAGTCGAAACCTGCTGCAAGCACTCCAAATTCAAGAGCAAGATGCTGTTTGTCGCCACCGGACAGAGTGCCCTGTCCGGCATGCCCAACCTGCAGCGCCTGCTCGGCCGCTTCCAGATTACCGTCCAGCTGTCGGATACCGACGTGGAATCAGTTATCCGCAAGGTCATCCTGCGTAAGAAGGCCTCGGCCCGTCCGCATCTTGAGCAGGTCATGCAAAGCCACTTGGGTGAGATCTCCCGGCAGCTGCGCGGCACCAAGATCGAGCACCATCGTGACGATGAAAAAGTCATGATTGCCGATTACCCGCTGCTGCCGGTGCGTCGGCGCTTCTGGGAAAAGGTACTGCGCATTGTCGACACCACCGGCACCGTATCCCAGCTGCGTAACCAGCTCAAGGTCATCCACGAAGCCGCCCAGGCCACCGCCGATAAGCCGCTGGGGCATGTGGTACCGGCTGACTTCATCTATAACCAGATCTCGGTCAATCTGATTCAAACCGGGGTCATTTCCAAAGAGATTGCTGAGATCATTGGCCGGCTCTCCGCGGGAGATGCAGACGACCAACTCAAGTCCCGCATCCTCGCGCTGGTGCTACTGATCGGTAAATTGCCCACCGATCCCACCGCTGACTGCGGAGTACGCGCTACCGCTGACATGCTCGGCGACCTGCTGATTGATGATCTCAACCAGGGCAAGGATGTTATCCGCACCCAAGTACCCAAGCTGCTCCAGGAGCTGGCCGACGAAGGCCTGGTCATGGCCATGCAAACCAGCACCGGTACCGAATACCGTCTGCAAACCCAGGAAAGCGCCCAGTGGTATGACACCCTGCGCCAGGAAGAGGCCGATCTGCGCGGCAACCTGCAGCGCGTGGAGAACATCCGCGTGGACTTGCTGCACAAGGAGCTGCGCAGCCAGATTGCACAGGTACGCCTGACCCAGGGGAAATGCAACGAGCCGCGCCAGGTCATCCCCTGTTTTGATCAGGAGCTGCCCAAGGACGCCAACGATAAAATCTACGCCTGGGTACAGGATGGCTGGTCGCTGGATGAAAAGAATTTCATGACCGAAGCGCGCAGCCGCAATCCCAGTGAGCCGACCATCTTTATCTATGCTCCGGCGCGCAACCGCTCCGAGCTGACCAACGCCATCATTGCCGAACACGCTGCAGCCGCCACCTTGGACAAGCGGGGTATCGCTAATACCGATGCCGGCAAGGATGCGCGCATTGCCATGGAAACCCGTCACCGCGACGCCCAGAAGCAGGTACAGACCCTGTTGCGTGAAATATTCGACGGGGTGCAGGTACTGCAAGCCGGAGGTAACGAGGTTGATGGAAGCACTATTGCCGACCGGGTCACTACCGCTGCCAAATCGTCTCTGGTGCGCTTGTACCGCGAGTTCGATCAAGCCGATCACCCGGCCTGGGGCAAGGTCTTTGACCGGGCCAGCAAGGATGGCGGCCAGAATGCCCTGGAGCTGCTGGGTTACAGCGGTGATGCCGAACAGCATCCAGTCTGCTCCGCAGTCATGCGTTTTATCGGCGTCTCGAAAAAGGGCAGTGAAATCCGCGAGCATTTCCTCGCCGCCCCGTATGGATGGCCGCAGGATGCCATCGATGGCGCGCTCTATGTGCTGCTGTCCGGTGGCCTGTTGATTGCCACCGACAACCGCAACAACCCTGTCACCGCCAGCACGCTGGAGCGTAAGCAGATCACCCAGGCCAGCTTCCGCCCCGAAAGCATCACCATCCGCCCGGTGGATCTGATCAAGATCCGCGGAGTGCTCAGCAGCAGTGGTATTGACTGCCAGCCCGGTGAAGAAGCCAACAAGCTGCCGTTACTGGCAGAAAAAGGCAGAGAACTGGCCAAGCGCGCCGGTGGGGCCGCGCCGTTCCCCGCAGTGCCGGATACCAAGGTCTTTGACGAACTGGCCCGGCAATCCGGCAATGCCCAGCTCAAGCATGTGCTGGACGAGCAGGACGCCATCAAGCAGGCGATCAAGGAGTGGAGCGATACGGCCAAGCGCATTGAAGCCCGGCGCGGCGACTGGTCGTTGCTGACCGCCTTGCTGGATGCCAGCCGTGGGCTGGCGTTTCACGCGCCGATACAGTCCGAAGCCGACGCGATCAGTCAGCAGCGCTCACTGTTGGATGACCCCAATCCGGCGACGGGCCTGATACAGCAGCTGGTGAGCAAATTGCGCGATGCGGTGCAGCATCATGTGCAGGCTTACCTGGATCGCCACGCAGCCTGCCTTGCCCAGTTGCAAGCGGACAGCCACTGGCAGCAGCTGAATGCCGAGCAACAGAACAGCATCCTGGACAAGCGCAAGCTGCTTACCCTGGAGCAACCGGCGCTTAACGATGCTGCAGCCATTATCGACAGCCTCAGCGATGTCAGCCTGGAGCAGTGGGTCGACCGCACCGAGTCCCTGGCCAGCAAGTTTGACAGCGCCCGTCTGGAAGCTGCCGAACTGCTGCAACCCAAGCTGCAACGCATCAACCTGCCGCGCAAAACCTTTGAAAGCGAAGCCGAGGTAGACGCCTGGCTGGCCGAGGTTAAACAACAGATCCTCAGCAAATTGAACGACGGACCGGTGACCTTCTGATGAGCCAAGCCACACATCGCCAACCCCTGGATAAAGCCCTGCGCCGCGCGCTGGAGGCCACGGTAATCAAGGCACGCGACATCGCTGAGCTGGCCGCTACCCAAGCGCTGACCCGCTTGAGTGTAGGTGAGGCCAAGCCCGCCGATTACCTGAATGAGGAGCAGCGCGAGCTGCGCAACCGCCTGCGCGCCCACGGCCGTCAGCTGGGCGACATCAAACAGGACAACAAGCAGCAGGGCATCACTCGACTGGTGACAGAAGCCGCCTACCAACATTGGCACCGCATGCTGTTCGCCCGATTCCTGGAGCAGAACCACCTGCTGATGTACGACGAGCACACGTCGCTGAGCCTGGCTGAATGCAACGAGTTGGTGCAAGACCCAGACACCCTGCGCGATGAGCAGGAGCGTCGCTGCCAGAGCGGCTGGGAGCTGGCCGGTGTGCTGGCCTCGAAAATGCTGCCGCAGATCTTCCGCATCGACTCACCGGTGTTCGCGCTGGAGTTCGCCCCCGAGCACCAGCGGGAGCTGGAAAAACTGGTTATCGGCCTGGCCGCAGAAACCTTCCAGGCCCAGGACAGCCTCGGCTGGGTTTATCAGTTCTGGCAAAGCAAGCGCAAGGAAGAGGTCAACAAATCCGAGGTCAAGATCGGCGCCGACGAACTCTCGCCCGTCACCCAGCTGTTTACCGAACCCTATATGGTCAGCTTCCTGCTGGATAACAGCCTGGGCGCCTGGTGGGCCGGGCAGCGGCTGACGGAAGCCGACTGGCAAACCGCTCAAAGCGAACAAGAGCTGCGCGACAAAGCCGCCATTCAAGGCGTACCGCTTAGTTACCTGCGCTTTGTGAAGGATGAAAACAGCCAGCAATGGCAACCTGCCTCCGGCACCTTCGACGCCTGGCCCAAGCGCCTGAGCGAACTCAAAGCTCTAGACCCCTGCTGCGGCTCCGGCCACTTCCTGGTCGCCGCCTTCCTGATGCTGGTGCCCATGCGCATGGAGACTGAGCAACTCAATGCCCGACAAGCCATCGTCAAGGTGCTCAGCGAAAATCTCCACGGTCTGGAGCTGGACCAGCGCTGCGTAGAACTGGCCGCCTTTGCCGTCGCCCTGGAAGCCTGGCGCTACCCCGATGCCGGTGGCTACCGCACCCTGCCCGAACTGCATCTGGCCTGCAGTGGCCTGTCCATAGTCGCTGCCCGCGAAGAATGGAAAGAGCTCAGCCGCAAGGCAGGTAAACAGAACCTGACCATTGCCCTGGACTGGATGTATCAGACCTTTCAGGATGCGCCGGTCCTCGGCAGTTTGATCAACCCTCGCCGCAGCAAGGCCGCGCAGATCGCTCAGTGGAGCGAATTGCAGCAACTGCTGGGTGAAGCACTCACTCAGGATCAGGCCAACCAGCAAAACCAGGCCGACGGTGAAGTCTCCGCCCTGACCAATCGCCTGGAGGCCGGCATTGTCGCCCAGGGCCTGGCCAAGGCCGCCGAGCTGCTGTCCGGTCAGTACACCTGGGTCATTACCAACGTGCCTTACTTGGCACGCGGCAAGCAGCACGACACCCTCAAGGATTACTGCGAAACCTATTACCCCGAAGCCAAGAATGATCTGGCCACGGTGTTTCTCGACCGCTGCCTGGAGTTCTGTGAGCAGGGTGGCACCGCCAGTATTGTGCTGCCACAGAACTGGTTGTTCCTTACCAGCTACCGCAAGTTCCGCGAAAAGCTGTTGCAGAACGATAGCTGGCATTTGATTGCTCGTATGGGTGAAGGGGCATTTGAATCCTCAGCGGCTGCAGGGGCCTTCGTAGCTCTGATCACCCTGAGCCGTGGCAATGCCGCAGGCCAGTCGGCTGATCTGCTGCATAGTGGCGAGCAGGGCAACTGGATTCGAGGGGTGGATGTGTCCGAACCGCGCACGGCAGCGGAGAAGGCGGCGGGGTTGTTGACGGATGACGTGAAGAGTGTGGGGCAGGGGAGGCAGTTGGAGAATCCGGATGCGAGGGTAACTTTTGAGAATCAAGCAGCAGGAAATCTCCTGTCGGAATATGCAGTTTGCCCGCGAGGTATTGTTTCCGGAGATGGTGACAAGTGGGCTAGGTTTTTCTGGGAGGTAGAAAAGTCAGATCGGTGGCGATTGCTTATAGGCACCACAGAAGCTACTGCTCATTACTCAGGCCAACAAAGACTTATTGACTGGGTTTCAGGCGGTGAAGGCATGCTGCGTCCAGGTAGAGATAATGTTGCGCTTGGACGTAATGGAGTCAACGTGGGCTTGATGCGCTCGTTGGATGTAACACTTTACCGTGGGGATTTTTACGATCAAACAACTGCATCTATTACGCCTCAAAACCCGGCGCACATTCCCGCGCTGTATGCTTACGCTAGTTGTCAAACCTATTCTTTGAACATCCGCTCACTTGACCAGAAGCTTAATGTAACTCCTGCAACCCTGACCAAGGTCCCCTTTGATCTAAACCATTGGGTCAAAGTCGCCGAAGAACAATACCCCAACGGCCTACCTCAGCCCTACACCAACGACCCCAGCCAATGGATCTTCCACGGTCACCCCTGCGGCTCAGTAATCTGGGACGAAGACAGCAAATGGACCGCGCATGGAGAGTTGCGCGTCGATGACAGTGTGCTGCAAGTCGCCGTCGCCCGGCTGCTCGGCTACCGCTGGCCGGCAGAGTTAGACCCGGAGATGGAACTGGCCGCTGAACAGCGCGAATGGGTCGAGCATTGCCAGGCACTGACTGGTTTTGTCGATGACGACGGCATTGTCTGCCTGCCGCCAGTGCGCGGTGAAAAGGCCGCCGACCAGCGCCTGGAAGCCCTGCTGCAAGCCGCCTACGGCGATGCCTGGACCACCCCGCTGAAAAATCGCCTGCTCGACGCCGTCGGCAGCAAATCCCTTAGCCTCTGGCTGCGCGACAAGTTCTTCGAGCAGCACTGCAAGCTGTTCCAGCATCGACCCTTTATCTGGCACATCTGGGATGGCCTCAAGGACGGTTTCAGCGTACTGGTCAACTACCACAAGCTCGACAAGGCTGGCCTTGAGCGCCTGATCTACACCTACCTGGGCGACTGGATTCGCACCCAGCAAGCCGGCCTAGCCAACGGCGAAGACGGCGCCCAGGAACGCCTCGCCGCCGCCGAAGCCCTGAAAAAACAACTCGAAGCCATCCTCGAAGGCGAAAAGCCCTACGACATCTTCGTCCGCTGGAAGCCCCTGGCCGAACAACCCATCGGCTGGACCCCCGATCTCAACGACGGCGTCCGCCTCAACATCCGCCCCTTCCTCAAAGCCCGCGACGTGGCCAAGAAAGATGCAGGCATCCTCCGCTGGAAGCCCAACATCCACTGGAAGAAGGATCGCGGTAAGGATGTTGCCTCAGCCCCTTGGTACAGACTGGGTCTGGAATACGGCGAAGGCGAGGGTGCGCGGATCAATGACCATCACCTGACTTTGGCAGAGAAACGAGCGGCAAGGAGCTAGCCGATGATTAAATCCGTCTACAATTACCCGGTGTCCACTTTGCTCGATATTGAGAGTGGGGTGATCTACGCCATCCCACGCTATCAGCGCGAGTACACCTGGAGCCGGGCACAGTGGGATGCGCTGTTTGATGATCTGTTGGATAACGAGGCCAATTACTTCCTCGGCTCGATCATCTGCATCAACCAGTCCCAGGATGCCTTGTCAGTACAAAGCCTGGAACTGGTGGATGGTCAGCAACGGATGACCACGTTGTCACTGCTGTTGGCTGCGATCTATCAGAGCTACAGTGCGCAGCCTAACTTGGCTATGGAACAGCAGATCGAGCTCTATAACCTCAAGCACAAGCTGGTTCTCAAGAAAAAGCCCGACCAGCCCCGGCTGATTCCTCAGGTTCAGAACCATAACCAGCAGGATTATTTTGCGGTGCTCGGACAGGCGGGTTTATTGAATGATGTGGAAACGCTCTCAAATGCCGGTAATCGCCGCGTGTTCAAGGCGTTTCGTCATTTCCTCAGCCGGATTGAGTTGTATTTGGAAAATGCTGCTGACCCGATAGCCAGCCTGCAATTGCTGCTCGAAAAGGTCAATACTGCAACCTTGGTCAAGATCGAAGTGGCTGGGCATTCGGATGCCTATACGCTGTTCGAGTCTCTCAACAACCGTGGCGTACCTCTAACAGCAATTGATCTGATCAAAAACAAGTTGCTCGCGGTGCTGGAATCGAAAGACCCGGGCAGTATCGACAAGCACTACAACCGTTGGAAGAAAGTGATCGATGCGCTGGGTGATGACTACGGTGTGCAGGAGCGTTTCTTCCGTCAGTATTACAATGCGTTCAAGCCTGACTTGAAAGACATCGTCTCGGTGCCGGTGGCGACAAAGTCCAACCTTATGCATATCTACGAGAAGCTGATCGCCCACGATGCCGAAAGCTTCCTGCAGGCCATGATCCGCCTTTCTGCACATTACGCTCAGATTGTTGGCTACCGCGTCGTGCCAGACCAGCCGAAGCTGTCCAGCCTGCTATTGTCGCTTGACCGCATTCAAGGCGCGGCGGCTTACTTGCTGTTGATGGTGTTGTTCGAGCGTCGGGAAGAGTTGGAGCTAAGCCATGAGCAACTGGAGCAGGTGGTCAGTTTCCTGATTGCTTTCTTCGTGCGACGTAACACTACTGATTTGCCGCCTACCCGAGACCTGACTCGCATATTCATGGATGTGACCGAGACGGCTTTCGGCTTGAGAGGTCAAGCAGTGGTAAGCCATATCCAGCAGCGACTGACAGCTGAAAGCGCCACTGATGAGCAATTTGAAAACAGCTTGAAAGGCTCGATCTACGAGGACAACAAAGCCGTTTGCCGCTTTGTGCTCTGCGCACTGGAAGAGGCACATATGACGCGTGAGACTCAGGTGGATCTGTGGGCCTTGAAAGGCAAACAGTACCTCTGGACCATTGAGCATATCTTCCCGCAGGGGGAAAACATTCCCGACAGCTGGGTACGGATGATCGCCGATGGCGATGCTGTTTTGGCAGAACAATACCGTCAGACTTACGCTCACTGCCTGGGTAACCTGACCATCTCGGGTTACAACAGTGCCTTGGGCAACAAGAGTTTTGCCGATAAACAGAACCGGTTGGATAGCCAGGCGCGCAAGGTGGGGTATAACAATGGCCTTTACCTGAACCAGGCGTTGGCGACAGAGAGCAGCTGGACTATTGATAAGCTCAAAGACCGGACAGATCTGTTGGTGGCTGAAGTTATGGCCAAGTATCCACTGAGTGATTTTTGACGGATGGCTGTTAATCTAAGACCCATGAAAAAAGTCGTTACCGGAGAGAGTGATGCTTAAGCAACTCAAATTGACCAACGTCGGCCCAGCCCCACTGATGGAGCTGGAGTTCGGTGAACGTCTGAACCTGGTCACCGGTGACAATGGGCTGGGAAAAAGCTTTCTTCTGGACATTGCCTGGTGGGCGCTGACTGGAAAGTGGCCGGCGGAGGTCAACCCCAGACTTACCTCCGGACGTATTGCCCTGCCGAATGACAAGAAGCAGGACGCCGTTATCGATCTTGAAGTGCTTGCTGTTAGCGGTGGCAAAACTGCCAGCCGCTCATTCGATCGCTCCTCACAAAACTGGCAGCGCTCCAAGGGACGTCCTGTCAAATCAGGGCTGGTGTTTTATGCCATGTCTGATGGCAGCTTTGCCGTGTGGGATCCAGAAAGAAATTATTGGCGTGACAGTGAAGATCCTGTCGGCCGGCAAGACGCCTATATCTTCACTCCCAAAGAAGTATGGGATGGCTTGCAAGGGGCGGACGGTAACTGGTTATGCAATGGCCTGATTCGTGATTGGGCTGGTTGGCAAAAAGAAAATGGTCGGGCATTTCAAAGCTTGCAGGCGGTCTTGCGTCAGCTTTCGCCAAGTCCGAAGGAACAGATCGAGACGGGACCCTTAACGCGTATCAGTCTGACGGATGCGCGTGATATGCCCACCATCAAGATGCCTTACGGCATGGATGTGCCGATCCTTCATGTGTCGGCGGGTATGCGCCGGGTTATTGCGCTGGCGTATTTTCTTGTTTGGTGCTGGGAAGAGCACCTGAAAGCCGTCGAGCTTAAGGGCCTGGAGCCGGAGACAAGGGTTACCTTCCTGATTGATGAGGTGGAATCCCACTTGCATCCGCGTTGGCAACGCTCTGTCATCCCATCGCTGCTGGAGGTGATGCAGCAGTTGGCCGCTGAAGCCAAGGTGCAGCTGATTGCCGTAACCCACTCCCCGCTGGTAATGGCGTCTGTTGAGCCTGGCTTTGATGCTGACACAGATAAGTGGTTCGACCTTGATCTGGAGCAGGGGGAGGTGGTGTTGCGTGACCGCCCGTTTGTCCGCCAAGGAGATGCGTCACGGTGGCTCACCAGCGAAGCTTTCGATTTAGGCAGCGCCAGGTCTTTGGAAGCCGAAGAAACCCTGGAGCAGGCCGCAAAGATTCTGTCGGAAGAGGTCATTGATACGCAACTGGCGAAGGCACTCGACGCCAGGTTGCGTAATTTACTGGGTGACACCGATCCTTTCTGGATGCGCTGGCGTTTCGTTGCCGAAAAGAAAGGGTGGTTGTGAATGCTTCAAGTCACTCAGCAGCCAGAGCCGGCTGATTTCGATGCGAAGGTGAGGCAACGCGGTCTCGACTATCTTCGCTCTCAAGATATTGCTCTGAATGGGCCGGTACTCCTAAATGTCAAGCTACCGGACTACTGGAGAGCATCGCTGGACGAACTGTATAGCAGTTATGACGGTATCTGCGCCTACCTGGCTATACATTTTGAGCGAATAACCGGGGCAGGCTCTGTCGACCATTTCGCCGCTAAGTCGAAATTCGCCGGTCAGGCCTATGAATGGACGAACTATCGTCTCGCATGCTCGCGTATGAATAGTCGCAAAAATCACTACAACGATGTACTGGATCCATTCTTGGTTCAAGACGGATGGTTCCGGCTGGAGCTGATAAGTGGTCGGATATACGCAAATTCGGATCTTGATCCCGAAACGTTACAGGCGGTCACCGATACCATCAACAGGCTCAAGCTCGATGATGCGGGGTGTCGTGAGGTTCGTTCTCGCCATTACTTCGATTATCTGCAAGGTGACTTCACTGCTGACTTTCTACGGCGGCGTTCACCTTTTGTTTGGTATGAAGCCAGCCGTCAGGGGCTCTTGAAAAACGTTTGAACGGCTAGTGCGGACCAGAAATCAAGTGCGAGCCACGCGTAGTACCGCGTAATAGGCCTGCCAAAGAAAGGAATCTTAGTATGAAGTTTCATCACTCACTGCGCTCAATCTTTTTCTATTTGATATTGATGTGTTCTGTTGATGCGTTGGCGTTTAGTTATGAAGACGTGCGCATGCTGGCAGAACAGGGAGTACCAGAAGGCCAATATGTTCTTGGTCTGTTGTATGAGCAGGGTGAGATGGTATCCCAGAACGTAAAAGAGGCAGAGAAATGGTATCGCCTAGCAGCTGAGCAGGGGTTTAGCGAAGCCCAGTTCTCCCTGGGTGTGTTACACGGGCGGGGTAAAGGCATACCAAAGAATATAAATGAGGCCGTGAAATGGGTTCGTTTGGCTGCTGAGCAGGGGTACGCCCCAGCCCAGTCCTTGCTGGCCTGGCTATATGAGACAGGCGATGGCGTACAAAGAAGCACTAGGGAGGCCGTGAAATGGTATCACCTTGCCGCTGAGCAGGGTGATGTCGAAGCCCAGTCAAAACTTGGCTTTTATTATGGTTATGGGTTTGGCGAGGGTGTTGATGTGGATAAAGAAGAGGCTGCGAAGTGGAACCGCCTTGCGGCTGAGCAAGGAGATACCAGGGCGCAACTCAATCTGGCTCTTATGCTAGAGAATGGTAATGGGGTACCGCAAAATATTGAGGAGGCTGTAAGTTGGTATCGCTTAGCAGCTGAGGGTGGTAGCGCGTTAGCCCAGTTTTTTATGGGGAATATGTATGCAGAAGGCGAACGGGTACCACTCAGTGATGAAGAAGCAGCGAAATGGTATCTCATGTCCGCTGAACAGGGGTATAGCGAAGCTCAAGCGAAGATGGGTGGCCTGTATGTGAGCGGCAAAGGGGTGCCGCAAGACTTCCGGGAAGCAATGAGGTGGTATCGCTTGGAGGCTGAAGGAGGGAATGTTGGGGCGCAGTTCAACGTGGGACTGCTGTATGAGTTTGGCGAGGGCGTACCACAAAGCTTCGAGGAAGCTGCAAAGTGGTATCTAATGGCAGCAGAAAAGGGAAATGACAAAGCGCAAGCATATCTTGCCCGTCTGTATGCGACAGGTCAGGGGGTGCCAAAGGACTTAGTGAAAGCATATTTTTGGTACAACATTGCGGCTGTGACCTATGCCGAGGCCAGAGAACCACGAAATGTTCTTTCAGCGGCGATGACACCCCAACAAATAGCTGAGGCCCAGCGGCTATCAGTTGAGTATTTTGAAAATCGCTGACGCCCCCTTGAATTAAACCAAGATGATTCGCTGATTTTGGCACCTCCTGAAAGGACAGATATGAAATTGATTGACCTGCTGGCCCAGGAAGTTCGGGCCAGTGCTGCCTACAACTCGAATGTGCAAGAAGCCCCCAGCGTCATTCTCTGGACTGACAAACAGCGACAGTGGGAGTCAGCGTTGCCGTTGTTACAGGCTGCGCTGCCCGAGCTGATTGTGTTGGGTAATTATGCCCCCGAGCGTAAAACCGGGCCGGCGACCTGGATCAAGTGCGTGGTTGAGGGTGTGCTGCCGGAGAGAGAACTACCGGCTGACCGGACGCCGATTGTCTATCTGCCGGGTTATGAGCGCCGTGACTTGCGCGCGATCGCTGACTGCCCAGAACCGCTCAAGCCGCTTGCGGAGCTGCAGTATCGCGGTTGCTGGTGGATTTACAGCAACTCCGGTCGGGACTGGACTGTGAATGCTTTCCTGATCTCGGCAAATGGCGGTGCCGGGCTGGATGTGGCCAAGGATGAGAAAACCCAGCAGGCCATGCTGCGTGTGTTGCCCGAAATCCTCGATAGCGAGCGCGATGCCCTGAGCAATCGCCGCCTGGAAGCTGCAGATTTCAATAAACTGGTCAGCAGCGATCCGGTACGCGATCTGCTTAGCTGGATGAATGACAGCCAGGTATGCAGGGAGCGCTGGGACGCTTCACGCTGGCAAGCCTTGGTCGGTATTTGTGAAAGTGAATACAGCTTCCATCCAGAGCAGGACGGAGAGCTGACAGCGGCGGAGTTATTATGCCAGCGCCAGGGGGCCTGGGAGGGCGTGTGGCAGCGCTTTATTGAGTCCTGCCATCACTACCCGCAGCTGCCGCAGTTGCTGATGAAGGTGCAGGCTGATCTGGCTGCCAGCGGTGCCAGCTATCCGTCCATCAATGCCAACGAGGAACAACAACTGGAGGCCGAGCTGTCACGCTTGCTTCAGATGGATCCGGCCAAGGCGCGTCTGGCTATTGCAGAGCTTGAGCGTCGACATGCCGAGCGTCGCGAGTGGATCTGGTTTGCCTTGGACATGTCACCTTTGGCTGGGGTACTGCAACATCTGGCTGAAACCGCCACGCATACGGCAACGGTGTTTTCCGGTGCGGATCCCGAAGAGATGGCTGCGCAGTACCGAGATCGCTACTGGCAGGCGGATGATCAAGCTTTGAAGGCGCTGGCTTATCCCTTGCCGGCGGCAGAGCAATCGCTGGTACAAGGCATTCTTGATGTGATCTATACGCCCTGGTTGGATGGCGTCACACGTAATTTACAAGGCTTGGTGCGGAGCAAGGGGTACCCGGGAGCCGATCAAATTAATGAGGCGGTTGCGGAGTATGCGGCTGCTGGTGAGGCAGTGTTTTTTGTAGACGGGTTGCGCTATGACACTGCCCAGAGACTGTTGCTGAAACTGCAAGGGCTGGGTGAAGTGCGGCCGGGACATAACTGGTCAGCCATGCCTTCGGTGACGGCGACCGCCAAGGCGGCTATAACGCCGATACATGAGCGACTGACAGGCCGCACTACAGATCGCGATTTTGAGCCGAGCCTGCTGGATGAAGATAAGACTTTCTCAGCCTATTACCTGAGGAAGCTGCTGCACGAAAAGGGCTGGCAGTACCTGGAAGAAGGGGAGTCGGGTGACCCGGCGTCCAATGCCTGGCTGCAAAGCGGGGATATCGATAAAGAGGGCCACGTGCGGGGCCTGAAGCTCGCATCCCGCATCGATATCTTGCTTGATGAAGTGGTGGAGCGTGTCGAGGAACTGATCGCCGCCGGATGGCGGAAGATCCGCATTGTCACTGACCATGGTTGGGTGCTGACACCCAAGCCCATGAGCAAGGTTGATTTGCCCAAACATTTGACCGAAACCCGTTGGAGCCGCTGCGCACTGATCAAGGATTCGGTGGATAGCGGTTATCAGCAGGTCGGTTGGTACTGGAACAGTGCGGTGAGTGTCGCCGTTGCCCCCGGTGTCAGTAGCTTCAAGGCCGGACAGCATTATGATCACGGTGGTTTGAGTCTGCAGGAGTGCTTGACGCCGGTTATCGAAATACGCAGTTCACAGCCTGCCATGCCGGTTTCTGCGGTTAATGCGACGCTGTCGGATATTCGCTGGCTCGGTCTGACCTGCAGAGTGCAGGCAGAGACCGAGGCAGACGGCGTACTGGCTGTGTTGAGAACCCACCCGGGCGATCCGGACTCTGAAATCAGCAAACGCAAGCCGCTGAAAAAAGGCAAATGCAGCCTGATGGTGGACGATCAGTACGAGGGCAGCTCTGCAGTGCTGGTGTTGCTGGACGATCAAGGTAACGTGTTGGCGAAGAAGCCAACGCTGGTAGGAGACGAATAAGTGGAAATGGACACGCTGGACCACAAGGCCGCTGATGCCTTTGAGGGGTATCTGGTCCGTAAGGATCTGGTCCGAACCTTTGCCCGCCAATTCCCGGTACCGACCTATGTGGTCGAGTTCATGCTGGGTCGTTACTGCGCATCGACTGATCCGGACGAGATCGAGGAAGGGCTGGAGATCGTACAGCGCCAACTTTCATCCAGGACGGTTCGTGCCGGTGAAGAAGAGCTGTTCAAGGCGCGGGCCTATAAGGAAGGCGAGGCCAAGCTGATCGATATTGTCAGCGTGCGCTTCGTGGAGAAAGAGGGTGGCTATCTGGCCAGCCTGCCAAGCCTGAACCTGAACCGTGTACGCATTGCCGACAAGATCGTTGATGACAACGAGCGCCTGTTGACCGGCGGTTTCTATGCTGAAGTCACGCTGGAGTACGACAGTGTAATCGCCGAAGAAAAGGGCAACGCCTTTGGTATCTCCGAGCTGCGGCCAATTCAGATGTCCAAGCGCAATGTGCTGGATGTCATGGCCGAGGCGCGCAGCACCTTCACCAGCGAAGAGTGGCGTGATTTTCTGATTCGCTCTATTGGACTTGAGCCCAGCGCGTTGAGCCAGCGAGCCAAAGACGCCGTTCTGCTGCGGATGGTGCCCTTCGTTGAGCGCAACTACAACATGGTTGAGCTGGGGCCGCGCGGCACGGGCAAGAGCCACCTGTTCCAGCAGATCTCGCCCTATGCGCATCTGATTTCCGGTGGCAAGGCGACCATCGCCAAGATGTTCGTGAATAACGCCAGCGGCCAGCGCGGTTTGGTGTGCCAGTACGATGTGGTCTGTTTTGATGAAGTCAGTGGGATCTCCTTCGACACCAAGGAAGGGATCAATATCATGAAGGGCTACATGGAGTCCGGCGAGTTCAGCCGTGGCAAGGAGAGCATCCGTGCGGATGGCTCCATGGTGTTTGTCGGCAACTTTGATGTGGATGTCGAGCATCAACAACGGGTAGGGCATCTGTTTGGCCCGCTGCCACCGGAAATGCGTGACGACACGGCGTGGATGGATCGAATTCACTGCTACCTGCCTGGCTGGGATGTGCCGAAGATGAACAAGGATCTGACTACTGACCATTTTGGTCTGGTCAGTGACTTCTTCTCCGAGTGCATGAGCCGCCTGCGGTTCGAGAGCCGTGTGTCGGTGATGCAGAATCGAGTTCATCTGGGTGGCGCGCTCAGTGGGCGTGATACCAACGCGGTCAACAAGACTGTATCTGGCTTACTCAAGCTTATGTATCCCAGCCAGGAAATGTCGGTGTCCGATGAAGACCTGGAGTGGGCGACGCGGCTGGGCCTTGAAGTACGCCGCCGGGTTAAAGAGCAGCAGAAGCGGGTCGGTGCTGCGGAGTTCCGTAACACCCACTTCAGTTACTTCATCGGTGATGATGGCGTGGAGAAGTTCGTAGCGACCCCCGAACTCAGATCGGATAACGAGATTGGGGATGATCCGCTGGAGCCCGGCCAGATTTGGACTATCAGTGAGGGTGGTGCCGACTTTGAAGACAACGCAGGTCTTTACCGAATCGAGGTCAACGACGGGCCTGGCTCTGGCGTGAAGATTCTCAACAACCCGGCACCCGCTGCGTTCAAGGAGTCAGTGCGTTACGCCGAACAGAACCTGTATTCACGGGCCGGACAGTTGGTCGGTGACCGCGATCCGCGCGCCCATGAGTTTTCCATACAGCTGCGCGCCTTTGATGCCGCCAAGCGAGGTTCAAAACTGGGGATGGCTGCGCTGATCGCCATGTGCAGCAGCTTGCTGAAAAAGTCTGTTAAGGGTGGCCTGATCGTGGTCGGAGAGATCAACCTGGGCGGCTCTATCGAACCCCTCAGCAATGCGGTGAACATCGCTGAACTGGCGATAGAGAAGGGCGCTACTACCTTGCTGATACCGGTGACCGCCCGCCGTCAGCTCTATGACCTGTCGGATGACATGGCGACCAAGATTGATATCCAGTTCTACCAGGATGCGCGGGATGCGTTGTTGAAGGCGATTGTGGAGTAAGCGGCGGCTGCGATCGAATTATGACTACCAAGGCTGACACTGGTCTTGGCAGCAAGCCCCGGCTCTGGAGAACAGCATGATCAGTTACACCGCCGGCAATCTGCTGGACGCGGACGTTGATGCGCTGGTGAACCCAGTCAATACTGTTGGCGTAATGGGCAAGGGTCTCGCACTGATGTTCAAGGAACGCTTCCCTGGCAATATGGCTGCTTATGCCAAGGCCTGCAAAGCGGGTGAGGTGCAGGTTGGCCGTATGTTTGTAACGGAAACAGGCGAGCTCATAGGACCGCGTTGGATCATTAACTTCCCGACCAAACAGCATTGGCGGGCAAAGTCACAGATGCAGTGGATCATCGATGGTTTGGCGGAGCTGCGGCGATTCATTGAAGAGCACAAGGTCATCTCTGTTGCTGTCCCAGCTTTAGGCGCTGGGAACGGAGGCTTGAGCTGGCATGACGTCAGGCCACATATTGAGCAGGCGCTGGGTGACTTGCAGGGTGTAGAGATCATGATCTTTGAGCCCGTAACTCGATTCCAGGTTGCCAAAACCAGGCGCGTTGAACGCTGACATCAGCCTGCACTCTGATTGCTGAATGGTCAGTGCCACAGCAAATCATTCCCCAGGATCCTATACAGACGAAAAAAAGAACACCTGGCAGCTGTTGCTGCTAGGTGTTCTTCAGTCACATATAGCCGCACTCGGATAAGGAGGTGCAGCTATCCGTCCCTACCACAATGTGATCCAGCACTCGCACATCGATCAGTGCCAGCGCATTCTTGAGGCGCTCAGTCAGTAGCTTGTCAGCCTGACTTGGAGCAGAGTCGCCGGAGGGGTGGTTATGCACCAGGATAACGGCCGCTGCGTTGTGTTTCAGGGCTTCTTTGACCACCTCGCGGGGGTAGACAGAGGCAGCATCTATCGTGCCGTAGAAGAGCTCACGGAAGGCCAGGATACGGTGCTTGGTGTCCAACAGTAGAAGCGCGAATACCTCGCTTTCGTATTCGTGCATCAGGTTGCGCAGGTGGTCTTTGACTTCAATGGCACTGGATATGGTCCGGCCACGGCTCAGGCGCTTGCGTGACAGTTGCTTGGCCATGGTCATGATGTCTTCTTCTGTGACCTCCGGGCTGGCCACGATGTAAGTGCCGGGCTCACTACCGGCTTTCAGCTTGTGGAATCTCATGGTCTTTTCTCCAGATGTAAAAAAGCCGCCTGGGCGGCGGCTGTATTGATGGGGGTGTGGCTAGTGTCTGGTAGGGCGGTTGTAGTCGGTTACAGAAGCCTTCCTTGCTGTCTGGGATCGAGCTTTTTGCTCCAATTTGTCTGCCAGGTTGTTGGTAGGTTGGGCCAGGTGTTCTTCTTGAGTTGCGGGCGATGCTTCTGTACCAGGTGGTTGCTCGGGGTAGAACTCCTCTACCAACGTGGCCACATCATCTTCATCCTCCTCGAAGACGCCGTTGCTCAGCCCGTGGCGTGCAGCCGCGTCCAGGGCCTCTTGGTTGTAGCCTGCGGCGACTCGTTGCTGGTGTAGAGCGCTGGCCGCAGCGAGGGCTTCTTCCATGGCCATATTGCTGCGCAGAGTGATATCCGCGTAGAAAATGGGGGTGCCGTGGCTCATCCGCGTGGACTTGCCTCTCAAGCGCAGCTCCAGCGGCAGGCAGGCCAGCTTGTTGTTGGATAGGGCGCTGAAGTAATGCAACCGTGCATACAGCGTACGGATGCTGTTGAAGCCGGTGGTACGGAAGATGAAGCTGTCGGTATTCTCGCCATCATCAATCTGTACTGTCAGTCGTCCGTAGGGCTTGCAGCCGGAATGCTGCGCCAGTGGGCAGGTGTCTGCTCCGGGGCAGGGTAGAGTCTGGATTCCCTCATTGGTGATGCGTTTACAGCTTTCACCGTCACCTATGCACATCGGCCGGCCGGTACTGCGGTCAAACAAGCTGTATTCAGCGCGGAAGTTGAGTACAGGGTCATTGAACATCAGGCGGATGGGAATGCGCCGGAGCTTCTCCTCAGGATTGGTTTCTCTTAGTGACTGATTCAGCGGATGCAGCAGCCATTCCTGGCGGTGCTGGATCTGGCTGGTGATGGTGAACTGGTCGTCCTTTTCCGGTAATCGCTTGCCGTTCCTTTCAGTGACTCGACCGATAGAGATCCGCCCGGCAACCGGCGGTGTGATTGCTAGACCTTTGAGCATTTTGTTTCTCCCATAAACGCATAAGCCCCCGGCTGCCTGGTGCAGCCGGGGGCTTATGGTTGTGTTGTGGTGTGATGGTTAATTGATCAGGAAGCGTCTGCTGCCTTTGCGCAGCGTCTGATACTTTTCCTGCAGGTGGGGCAGATCCTTGAGCAAGGCTGCGGTGTTAAAGCTCAGGCTGTCCTTGGCTTTGCGCCAGGTGACAGAACCGTCGGCAAAGACGGCCTTGGAGGCCTCCCCCATGGCCTGCTGCAGTTGCTGCTTCAGGCTGGATTCCCGCTTTTCCTGCTCAGCAATTTCGTGGCGGATCTGCTTCAGTTCCTCATAGGCCTGATTAAGCTCCGAGCTCTCCGTTAGATCTAAAACATCACCATCGTCGCGGGGGAATAAGCAGCGAAGGGCCAGGTCCGCTGAAGCGGAGCCATCTGCTGGTGGTGGTGTATCGGTTTCAACGTAATGCCAGAACTGCCGTTCCAGCTCGATCAGCTGAGCAATCATGGCTTCGTCTCGCTCGATTCTGAATACTTCCAGCTGCTGACCTGCGATCAGAACGGCTACATCGGCGGCCTGCTTGCCGGTGACTGCCAGCTGGTGAAGCACCTGGACCTGCACGTATTCGGGAACACCCTCCTTCCAAAGTCGGGCACCGTTGATCCCCGCTGTCTTGCACTCCAGGATCTGTACCTCTGGGTTACCCATCACCTCACGGTCAAGGTTGGCCATCATCCAGTGCAGGTTGGGGGCGGGGTGCTGTAGTACGGCATTGATCCGGCGCACCTTGTTGCCGGTCTTCTTGGCGTATTGTACTGCTACGATAGGCTCCAGGACCGTGCCCCAGAATATCGGGGTGCTGTCATCGTTTGGATCAGGCTTGGGGAGTTCCTTGTCACGCCCGGTTTTCTCCATCCAGAGTTCCAGTTGCGATTTGTAGGGGTTAAGGCCGATGGCCGCTGCGGCATCCGAGCTGCCAATGCCTTTCTTGCGGACCTTCAGCCATTCTTCGCGCTCCATGTCCTTGGTGTTGGCCAAACGCAGGGCACGGTAAGGCACAGCCATAGGCTGCAGATTATGGGCTTCCATAATGCACTCCAGTTCAGTATTTGAATTTGAAAGGGGTAAAACGGGGTGGGGGGTCAGGCGACCAGCTGCAAGGCATTGTCCAGGGCACGCTGCTTCATTTGTGCACCATTGCCAAACCAGGCCGAGTCGAGTCGGTAATCAGTGCTGCGGGCCTGGCGATGGTGGTCGACGTACTCGGTAACTGCGCTGAGCATGCCCCAGGCTGTTCCCTGCGCTGATTCCAGGTCGCTGCCCCGGCCAGCACCATCAAACAGCTCCTGGACTCGCTTGAGGCCGCGCTCGTTGGGGATCTTTTCAGGCAGCGGCTCATGTTCGTCAATCTCAGCTACCACGCCCATGAAATACGCCATCGCCTCTTTCCAACTAACCTTGCGCTGTGACAACAGACGCATCTGGTACTTGAAGTCATCCCACTGGGATATGGCAATGCCCAGGTCCTGTTTTACTACATCAGGCTGAAAGACTGTGTTGTGCGGCACCTTGATAGCGCGGGGAGCGCCGTTCACGGCAACGGTCAGGGTGTTGTTGCAGACTACACGGACGGTGGTGGGGGTGGCGGTTGTGGCCATGGTGCCGTCACAGGACGTGGCCAGCAGCAAGTAGCCATTTACCAGGTCTCTGCCTTTCAGTGAGAAGTCCATGCCGGTACGGGCCAAGGCCCAGAACTTGCGCCCGCCCTTTAGGACGCCAGCGGTTTCCAGCTCGTAGCCGGATACCTCGGTCAGATCACGGTAAAACTCGATGACATCCCGAGGTTGGACGATCTGGTAGCGCTTGGAGACCACCGAGAGAGCTTCCTTGGTATCCGATCGGTACAGCACCCGTTGCTCTGGGTAGGTATGGATGCTGCCCAGTGGGCCGCGTGTGTCCGATTTGAAATGAACCGGGCTGTCTAGTATCTCCCAATCCATACCGGCCTCGCGCCGCCAGACTTCAAGGGGTTGTTTGGGGGAGAGCTGTTGGCCCAGGCCGTGCCAGGGGGTAGCGCCTACATAGGCCATGTTTTCAATTTCGTGCGCCATGGTTGTTTCTCCAAGACGGCATACATCCCTCAGGCCATACGCAGCCTGGGTGGTGTATGAAATGAATTAAGAAGGGGTGGGATTTCAGAAGCGGGACTGGCAGTCGAGGCACAGGTAACTGCAAATTACCTGCTGATCAACGACTTTACCCAGCTGCAAACCGGCTACGCAGCCAGCAAGGGCACCGGCAATAGCGCCCAGCACCGCGCCCGCGCCGACGCCCACAGGGCCGCCAGCCGCACCGACTTTCATGCCCGCTCGTGCACCGCTGGTGGTTGCTGCTGTAGCACCACTGAAAGCACCGGCGACGGTTCCGACAGCGCCGCCGACACGCCGACCATGATTGCCATAAACGACGTGGTGCGAACCGCATTGGGGACAGGGTTGTGTCATAGGGGACTCCTCATGAGATAGGCCAGCTGAGTGGGCTGGCTGTGGTGGGTTCATGAGGGTTATGTATGAGTGGGATTGTTTTGAATCGAATGGAGTGTGGAAGTCGTTTACCGGTCAAACCTATTCAATAAAGCCCTTCTCTCTAGCGGCAAACAGCATCATCTCCAGTTGCTGCAGATAGCCCGCACAGTGACCTATAAGGTTAAAGTCATTGGTAAGACCATATTTGCTGAGGTCTGTCTCGTTGAGCTGATTGAATCGCACCGGGTTTCGTGGAGGCCTCAACTCTTGAGAGAATGAGGCATGAAAAAATCCAACAGCTACTCCCCAGAAGTCCGTGAACGTGCCGTGCGCATGGTTCTGGAGAACCTGAAGGACTACCCATCCGAATGGGCAGCCATCGAATCCATTGCGCCCAAGATTGGCTGTGTCCCCCAGACGCTGCATGGCTGGATACGCAAACACCAGACTGATATTGGCCACCGCCCCGGCCAGACGACCGAGGAACGAGAACGCATCAAGGCTCTGGAACGCGAGAACCGGGAACTGCGCAAAGCGAACGAGATTCTGCGCCTGGCCAGTGCGTATTTTGCCCAGGCGGAGCCCGACTGGCCGGCACCCCGGCGCCGCAACAAACCCTGAACGCCTTCGTTGACGAGTACCGTGACC
>TARA_R110002126_G_scaffold264115_1_pt1 | contig 30317 bp, 29 predicted proteins | sample TARA_R110002126 | Tara Oceans TARA_R110002126 (sample SAMEA4397536) | marine metagenome | biome: Polar Biome; feature: [DCM] deep chlorophyll maximum layer (ENVO:01000326); material: water (ENVO:00002006), including particulate matter (ENVO:01000060) such as... | depth 30 m | reverse complement strand
CCTGGAATTTTAAAACATAGGTGTAGTTCGCTAGACGCTCACGTTCCATCTGGGGTTTTCGGGTGTATTTCATAAGTGTATTCGCCCAAAGTGTAATTATTTGAACCTGAATAAGTGCTAATTCGTACTTTTAGGTTTTCATACGATAGGGAGTCCATATACCCACTAAACGAAACTTTACCACTTTTCGTTACTTCTTTTTTATTTACGGCACTTATTACATGTGTCACTAAACACACAGCTGAATTATAAGGGTCGCTTTTTTTCGCTGCTTCAACATCATGTGTTAATGATTTACAAAACTGACTTACTTCAGACAAAGAAACATCCGAGGTCATCTCTTCGATTACCGCAAATGGTTCAGTCATTACCTCTCGTTTTGTCTCTAGGTTTTTAAATTCGTAGGCAAATACTAAAACGGGAGCATTAGGGGCTGTTGTGCCTATAAGTAGGCTACCCTTTGCATTATTAGAAATATCTGCAGGATAAAAATCAAGATTATACTTTCCACCAGCGCTCGAAAAGTTGTAGCTGTTAGTAATATTTTTAGTATCACCTGGATTTAAAGTAACACCTTGTATAACTACACTGCCTACAGCATCACTCCTTAATGTAGCAAAAATAGGATAAGAACCACTAAGCACAGTACCATCTTTAACCGTTAACTCTTTTGATTGAATAGGTTTAGCACCTGAAGGGCGTAACAGATTTTGACTAATGCTTGGTAAAACAATTGACGAACTACCATCAATGAGTGATACACGTGGAGGATCATAAAAAAAGCTTTCTTCTACCGTGGTTGTATTTTCTTGGACATCTGTAACACTTACTCTAAGTTTATAATTACCTGCTGTATTCTCTGAGGGAAACAGAACTGGATATAGAAGACCATAGTTATCTGAGCCCAATGAAGAGCTAGCAAGATATACGTTTTCATTTGCAGGCCCACCCAGAAGTTGTATATCAGTAAATTTTATGTCCGATTGATTATCGTATGCAGTGATTACAACATTATCGAGGCTAGGAATAGTGGAACTATTATTACTAAAATTAATTTCAACTATTGGTGCAGTTCTATCTGAACTAAAAGTTACAGCTAATTCTTTTGATATAGGTCCATGATTTTCTTTTGCAGCAACAACTATATCGTGCGTGCCTTCAGGTAGGTTTTTCAATTCCCACTGGTAAACATAATTGCTACCATTAAAACTTATTCTTTGTTTAGATACGTCATATACAGAACCCGCCTTGTCTTCAATCCATACATTACTTAACGTTAGCCTACCAAAATAGCTGCCTTGCCCTTGTTGGTAAATTTCAGCAGTTAGTTTTGTCGAACCTTCATCGTAAGTTGTACTAATTTCTGGGTAGTACGCATCATTCCATTCTACTTCTGCCCACCTTCTTTGTGCGTAAAGTGTTTTTTCAGCGTTATATATATCAATCTCATTATGAATATATCCAGTAGTCCCTTTTTTTAGTTCTAATGGAGCTGAAAATGTAATAATACAAGATGATCCACCTGCAGGAACTGTACATTTGAACCCTTTAAACTCAACAGTTTGTTCAAACGTTCTGGGGGATACATTTACTTTCAATTTAGGAATCGAAATAGGAAGGCGATCGTTATAAATATAATATTTCCTCCAAGTATCCCAGCCAATATCAGAATAATAGAATTGTGCATCAGCGCCGAATTCTGGAGTTTCAGGAACGCCGGGTGCCAATACCAAATCATACTGTATGCTCCCTCCAGCCCATGCCCCGAAATTTACCCATTTAACGTCATTTTGATTAAAGGAATTTATAGGAGATGTGAAAGTAATATATGCATATTTGTCGTCGGAATATATAAGACCGGCGCCACCAAAACGGCTAGATATTTTTAGGCCAGCTTCATTAAACGAATACCAATTATTCTTATCAATTCGGTAAATTATCTTGATTGGATTCGTCTTAACACCCATACCAGCAACATAAGGTACATAACCTGTAGTACCCGGTACGATGCTTGTCTTAGAATCAGGGTCGTAAACTGCATACGGTTCTGATGGAGCGCCGGCATAGTTATCATAATAAACTGGCTGAGAAACTGTATTAATATTTCCTGCTAAATCATGTACATCGACTTTGACATTAAACAGCTCATCCAAATTAGATACAGGAAAAAGATCATGGTAATTATATTGAATCGTTTTAGTGGTTATATTATATCCGAGTGTTGCTGATTTATATTCACTTCCATCTTGTCTAAGGGTTCGAATAGTTATTTTTTGAACACCAATATCATCTTCAATGTCATCTAAAAACACATAATGGTCTGAGCTACCAGCAATACCCATCTTCCAAACATCCGATGTGGTGTCATTTGAATAGCCATGTGAATTAGATCTCAATTTAGGACTACTGGTTGGAGCTAGCGTGTCTATGATAATTTCTTTACTAAAAGTTTCTACTATTTGGTTATCTTTAGTTAAAATCTCTTGAACAACGGTATAACGACCATCTGAAGGTGCTGCAAGCATAACGGTTTCACCGTAGTAACTTTTATCACCAACATTAAATCTATCTGATGCACTTATAATTCCAGTCTCTTTCCACGAAACAGTAGACCCAGCAGTGTTTACAAGCTTTATTTTTATTTTTCGATCTAAGCCTGCAGAAGAATATACGGCTAATGTACTCTTAACGCTAAGATACTCAGTAGAACTAGGTGCCCCCAAAATGATGTCTGATCCATTCTGCGAATGCTTAAATGAATATTGAACAATATCGGCATTAGCTGATGTTGCAGATATTAATGCACATATACCAAATAGAAACCTACATATTAACTTTTTTTCTGATTTCATGATTTTTCCTAAAATCCCCAAATTTACATCATGATATTTAAATTCAACCAACAGCAGAAATTTTAGAGCACCCCAAAAGGGCATCTCTAAGTTTTGAGTTTTATTCAGTAACAGAGTAAAAAGTTTATATTGATGGGTTTAATCAGTAGCGCGATTTATCGAGTTTGATATAAATACTTACAAGATAACTAATGTATTTAGGAGTAAACAATGCAAGCAGACCCTTTTGAGAATTCACCAAGGCAGAACTCATTTAACAATAATTATGGTAGACAACAGAATTTTAATAATAATGAACAAGCGCCTGCCGTTGGTTATGCTTCTGAGCAACCTAACAATCCACTACATAGAACAAGGCCGCATTCGCAAACTCATGGTCATCCTCACACCAATACACAAGGCCAACAAGGGGAAAATATGGAGCAGGCGAACAATCAACATTATCAAGGACAAATTCAAGAAAACGAAAGAGATTACACAATGTTCCCCGTGTACTCCAAACGTGCGGCATTGCAATTTAAATTAAGTGAAACGAGAAAAAGCCAAGGTAGAAATTTTAGCTTTGACACGATTATGATTGAAGGGGCTGTTCGCATTAACCCAAATGACCATAGTGACAAGCGTTACGACTGGAGTAAAAAGCTTAGTGTTCAGATTATGCTTACAGAATTACCTGTTGTTATAGCTGTTTTTCTAGGTATTACAACTAGTTGCCAGTTTATGAACCATGGTCAAAATAAAGACAAAGGGTTTAATTTCGAGCGTCAAGAAGATGGTTTATTTGCTAGCGTATTCCATAAAGGAGGCTCAATGGCTGTCAAAATGGATTGGCCTACAACCCTGAATATTGGGCATTTTATGCTGGCTCAATATACTTCAAATTTCGCTGGCTTGGGATCGGATATAATTTTGAGGAATATAAATCGTATGTGTCAGGATATGAATGCCTGTAATAAATTCCCTGCTAAAACCCAGCAAAGAAAACAATAATTTCAGTGCCGCAAAAGGAATAACTACTGCGGCTTAATTTTTATGTAAAAGGCAGGTTTTAGTTTGATTCAATTCAATCATGTGTGTTCTCCACAATCACTTATATCTATTTTAAAAAACGGACAGTTTAATCTTCAACAAGATTCTATATATGGTGGGGTTGGTATTTATGGTTTCATTGAGGGCTATCCTGTATGCCCAAACCAAAGGATAGTAGGGCGTGGGGCAGAGTTAGTAATAGAATGGGAAGGTGATTTTATAGACCTAGGAACAAAGCCACTACCGATAAGTTTAAATCCGAATTCGATATACAGGCAGGGCGCTTCTCGTTCAATTATTCCTGCTCTCCCAAGCTTGACCAATATTAAAGTAATTGATTTTACTATCCATGATTTCGCTCTACGAAAAATTGGTATGCGCGACCGAGTAAGATTGCATCGATTAAGATTAAAGCTATCTAAACATCCCATACTTGTGAACGTTGCTGCATAAACGTTATTTCCTATTCCTCTAACGACCTCTCAACCATTGGCATTAAATTCACAACTAATGCCAATTCACTATTTTAAATTAATTCAGGAATTTTAACTGAGCTTGTGGGTTGGTGTACCTTTTCACCCTTAGCTTGAAAATATTCAATTGCGGCTGCTAACCTTCCTAAGTCTATATTTATATTTTTAATTAATGAGTCTGTCGTGCCGTGTTGTTGTTTACCACCACTCAATAACTCTCCAGCACCACGTATTTCAAGATCTTTTTCAGAGATATAAAATCCATCACAGCTCTGCGTTAATACATTCAATCTAAATTCAGTGGATTCAGAGGGTTTGTTCGGTAAAAATAAGTCAAACTTCCCCCAATTACTGCCGCTTTTCGGTTGTGTGCGTGCTAATCGACCCCGTATTTGATGTAAAGTAGTAAGGCCAAAGCGTTCTGCACCATAAACTATACAGTGGCGCAAATCAGGAATGGTTAATCCTACTTGGATTTTTGACGTTGAAACCATTATTGGTATATGTGTTTTGAACTCGTTAAGTACAATTTCACATTCCTCATCATCAAGCGCAGAGTGATATACACGTACCAAGCCGGGAAAGTGTGAATTGAGACTGCTCGCTAACGATTCAGCATCAATCATTTTATTGCTATTCCCTTCGCTATCTCGCTTTGGGCAAACAATTAAGACTTTACACCCATAAGATAAAGTTTCATGGATTGAGCGCATAAGGTCAGAGCCTTGCTCTTTATGTACTATTCGTGTGTATATTTCTTTGGGTAAATGCTGCTGCTTGAGATAAAAAACATTGTCACTGCTGTATTTTGTAAGCGCCAGTGTTCTTGGTATCGGTGTAGCTGACGCTTCAAGATAGTGCGTGGACTTTATTTGGCGTCGCTGCTCTACAGATAATTGCTGCTGCTCATCTATTATGAGTAGTTCAACATCATTAAATTCTTTAAAGAGTAGGGCTGTTGTACCAAAGATTAAACGCGCTTCATTAATGTATGAGTTGTTATCAGCGCATATTAATGCACTTTGTACTTCAGGTATCATCGCGCAGACTTCTTTTCTGAGTTGTTCACACAATGAGACATTAGGGGCAAGGAATATCACTTTGCTGTTAGTCTGTGAAAGTAAAACCTGTCGTGCGGCCATTGCAAGTATCACAGTCTTTCCAGTACCAACATCACCTATTAGTAGACCGTCTAGCGAAGTAGGGCCATTACACAAACGCTCTATAATCTGACTCGCAACATAAAACTGTTCGCCGGTTAGTGTGAACGGTATATATTTAGTAAGTAGCTTATCATCAATTTTCGGTGAAGCCCGAAGCGGGGTGGTCGGCACACATTTTCGTTCTTTTAAGATAGCCCCGGCCACTAATGCGGTACTGAGTCGCTTTAACATCTCAATTGCTTTATAAAATTCACGCACTAATTTAGGATTGTGAGCGTTATATAATAGGTTATCGACTGACATTATTCCTACAAAACCTAATTCAACTAACATGCCTTCAAACGATTTGCCAAAAAAACGCTCTAACTCTAGAAATAAACGTTCTTTGCCTTTTTTAATTTCGCTTTCGCATATTTTTCTCTGCAGTGAATTATTGGCGTCTACCTTTAAAAGTTTGCCTTTAATTCCATTGTATACAGGCACAATTTTACCTGCCTTTTCATCATCTATAATTGAAGCTTTATTGATTTGGTACTTACCATTTTCAAACTCAACTACACCCTTGATATGCATTGGTTGATTTTGTTCTTTAACACGGGCGTTTACATCTCCGAACAATACAAAAGAAGCAGAATAGTCTGTATCTGTTAAGTGGTAACTATGGTATGGCACACCTCTTTGTGATGTGTGCTCGCCTTTCTTACTAACCAAGCCATAAATTATTATTTCATGGCCAATACACGCACTTAGATTGGATAAATTATCAATCACATATGTGTAATCTTCTACCTTTGATGGTAAATACAAAGCAGGGCACTTGGAATAAATTTCAAATTTTGTCATGTAAATTCTCCTTACCATTATTAAACCACAAACCAATAACCTAGCTACCGTTCTGCAAAGCTAACTGGGCTTTACTAAGCCAGTATTTACAAAGTGGGTTACTGTAAAAGCTCGAAATCTTCACGCTCGCACTCTGTTTTCTATTTGCAGCCTTTATTGCTTGATATAAGTTCATGCATAAAATTGATAGCGGTGTATCTTCGTGAAGAACTGGTTTCGAGTAACTACTTTTTTGCATTAATTCAGCAAGCTCACTCTCCAAGTTAAGAAAATCTTGAAATTGGATATTCCCTACAACTAATTGGTTGAGTAAATCTTTTGTCTTTTCCATTCGTTTGTTTGTTGATTGTTAATTAGGTTATTTTAACTTGCATATTTATAGCTTCAAAAATTTAGAGGACACCTATTTGCACTCTCTAACTTTTGCAGGCTTCATAAAGTATGGATAACATAATATTTTTAATGAAGAGGTCTCAATATGAATAAACGAATCTTACTCGCAGCCTTGTTATCGATATGTATAGCTGGCTGCGACTCCCTATTTTCTGATGAGAAAGATGCACCTGGTCTAAGCTTTATAAATGTTCATGATACCGACTTTGAGAAACTCAGTGGCCACTGGGTATATAACCCGGCTAGATGTGAGGGAAAAATTAAAATTCATGGTTTATTAGAGTATAAATTTTCTGAAAGCGGGCTGTCTGTAGGTGGCGCTCAAATGCCGCTCACAGGTACTTTAGTCTCTAGACAAATAAGTGCTGAAGTAGAAGACTTATTTTCAAATTTGAAAACGTGTTCCGGTAAACCAGTAATCTTGGCAAGTGAAGCAAGGCATCTGCAATTTGAAAGCAAAAGCTATAAACTTGCTTTTGTTGTAAGTGGGGAAGATGTTTGGGCTATTGAGGGCAATGGTAAGCCATACTTGCTTGAACGATTTAGCGACGTAGATTTTAAAAGCTCAGAGATTATAGAGCCAACACAAAAAGAATTGAGCAACATATGAAAGCTTATATAGATAGCGCTTTGAACACTATAAACACTCCTTTATATAGGAATTTATGCCTTCAGATTATCAAAAATCCAACAGGCTCAACAAAAGAAATAATTGCAATAAAGAGGATGCTACTTAATAGCTATTATTCTTCAGCCATGCGGCCTTTTGAAAATATAGAACTCACTGACGCAGATTATGGTGCCAGCATTTTATTATGGCTGGCATTTTCTGATCATCCGAACAAAATAATGCAACAGGAACAGTGCTTATGGTTACAATTTGCCGAAGATGATTTAATTACTTTGACAGTAAAAATGGTTAACTCATTGAGTAAGCAATCTTCAGTCTTAGAATATACTGGTATTTGGAAGTCTTTTATAAAAGATTTAGATAAAACTACTAAGCTAGCTGCTAATAAACAGTCAGCCTAATTCAGTGCTTATTTAATTTCTAGTTTTGAGAGCAGTTAGGACTAAAACTGCTGTTACTTGATATAGGGTTAATACCATAAGGTGCGGTGACACTACTTCTAGTAGTGCAGACAATTCATAAGAGATGATATTTTCCCACCTTACTGAGAACGCAAGGGAAGTTACAACGAGCAAGGCGAGCGTGATACAAAGGCCCTTTAGCGCTATCTTTATGTCTTGCCATGAGGGGATCATGCTTTGCATAACAACCACTGTTGTTAAGCCAATTCCTAGATAACTTAGTGCATTTGTATCAGTGCTTTTCTCCTGGTTATATAGAATGAAAAGTATAGCGAAACCAAGAAGCAGGGGGGCGATGCCTACCAACATATTGGTAAGAGCGCCCAAAAGTCCTGTGTGTGGTATGAATTGAACAAACCCCATTTTATTTTTATCTTTGAAGTTTGGTAAAAATTGCGTTTTTGTGACTTTTAAAAGTAAGACTTTTGCAAAAATGTAATGTGCAGCTTCGTGCAAAGGTACGCCAAGTGTAAATATAAGCTTAAGTAACCATGAAGATGAGGTAGACCGAATTTTTAATCTTAGGATAAAATTAACTAAAACAAGAGTTACGAATAGGGTGATAGGGCTCAAATATCACCTATAGTGTTCAAAACTCTTTGTTTAAGCACGTCATCTTCACAGAATGCCAATATGAAAAATGCACCAAAGAAATCCAATATTTTTTCAAAATCACTAATAGGCATTTCTCCACTTTCTATAAATTCAATCGCTATAGTTGCAAGCGAAAGCCTTTCATTGAAAGAGTCTGCGTAAATAGAGAGGCGCCCATTTAAGTATGGATCTATATATTTACTGTCTATCCCCATGTTTTTGCTGAATATTGCTGTAAGCAAGGTTATCATCCAATCTGAATCGTATTCCAACCATGCTTCTATTTCTAATTCAGTTATTTTTTCTATATTATTTTGTGCGGCAGGTAAAGTAGCGGTATTTTCGATTTTTAAAGCATCTATTAAAATAAATGAAAACTTTTCTAAAATCTTTTCTCTAATAGTAATTCCAACATAAATACCTTGGTTTGTAAGCTCTATTGATTTAATAGGTGTGCTCTCAAGCCATGCTTCTATCCACTGCTGGTGGGGAGCATCTTGCTTATCAAAATCGAATTGCTTTAAAGTGTCAGTATACGCGATGTAGAGACTTGAACTATTAGGTTGTTTTAGTTCTTTTAATAAACCGGTAAATTTTTTTGTAAGCATGCTCAGATAATTTCCATATTTTATTTTGGTTTTTAGGCTCAAAAATCCTTTTACAAGCACATGTAATTGTAATGCATAATTCCAGGTATAGGTCGAAATTTAAATCTGTTCCCGAACAAATTAAGCCCTACAAACCATTGAATTTATTGATAAATAAAACAATTAATTGCATGAATTATTTTTGAATTTTATATATTATAATTTGAATTTTATACCATTTATGGCATATATATTATTTTATTATAACTCAACTTTTTTGGTTTCAGTAATGGATATTACCAAATAAGCTCATTTAGACGGACACTTGGTGCGTTATGGGTAAGTTTATTGGTAATAGAATATTTGTAATTGGATGAACTTGAGGCTGGCAATATAATAGTAAAACAATAAAGTTAATTAAAAACAACGGCTTATGTCCAATACTAGGCAGTATCGGACATAAGCCTTTGATTTGCAAGAGTTTTTAACCCCTTGCTGTCTTTATGGCCTCGTGACGTAAGGTTAATATAGAACGCAAAATATCAACGTCGTTTAAAACATCTAATATGTCGCGATTTGAACTTTCTTTAATTTGCTCTTTAAGCCAATAGCTTGCTGCAGGATCACTTATAATTTGATTCTCAATAAATTCTACATCTTCTAAATTAGTTGTTATGTTCATCATTACCATAGTCCTTATTTACCAAATATTTAGTTAATTCATGAAGCTCTTTAAAAAAATCACTCTTATCCAAACCATCAAATTTAACAACATGACGACCGTTTATAATGATGCGTGGAACTGTACTGAGCATACCTCTCGATGACATCAACCTTTGATTTCCAAGAGTGAATTTAGCCACTTCGTTTGTTTTCGGGTTGTTATATAGCGCCCAAATATCTGCTTCATACTTTTCATCCACAACCTTGATTAACTTCTCCACTAACGATGGTGTAATTGTCACTTTCTCTTTGTGTATGGCCACAAATATCAAATCGACTAAAGAATTACCAATCTCTGGATAAAGCTCATCACTAACTGCCATGACTTTAGATAAAGCTAAAAAACCATCAGGACTGGTTTTTGATATAATATCGACACTCACCCTTCTCTTAATTACACCCTTTGGCACAGAACGGTAAATCTCATCTTGAAACGTGTTCAAATTTTCACAAGCCGGGCAAAAGAAACTCAGATATTCAATAAATGTAGGCTTACCTGTTAATTTTGATGATGCATATGTATCGTAGTGCAGCCCTTCTTTGAAATCTGTCGCATTGGCTGGGTTCGCTGTCATTGCAGTTAATAATAAAACCCCTGCCGTTATGATCACTTTAAACATCATTTCTCCTCGTTATAGTTTATGTCTATGAAATCAATTATCCGTGTTCAGTTAGCTAATCTCAAAAGATAGAGATACCCAAAATCCCCTTTCTAAATAATTTTATTCCAAGTGGTAGCCTAAAAATCGATGTCGCTGCATGCAAAGCATGACAAGCACTGGATAAATATATCAGTCACTTATAGATAACCTGCAACCACTCACTGACATAAAATACAACCATACAACGACAAACTAAAGTTACTCTTTAGTTTGTCGTTGACAAATAGATATTGTCAGTTCGCAAATAAAGTAACCGGTAGAATTTCAGTATTTACTGATTTAAGAGCTAAATTTCTACCTATTCTAATGTCTGATTTTTCGCTCTAAGCAGAACTAAGCCATCACCAATATAGAAAAATTGTCTAGTGAAAGCTGGGAAGTCCAGTCTGTATTAGATCCATGCTTTAGTTATCTTTTTAAAAGTTATTTCTCTATGATCATCTTAAAATTTTTACGGAGCTTTGATCATGAAGACTATTGTTAAAGACTGGCCCATCGTTTCAATTTTTGATGGTGAAGAAATGATCGGGAAAATTTTATGGGGTATATGTGTCGATGACATGACGTACCGATTCACAACAAACTCTTACATTAGCACATCAAGAATAGTGAAAATTTCACCTAACAATCAATTAATCAAAACCGCTAGCGGTAGCCTTTATAAAGTTATTGGCGAAGGCAAAAAAGCAGAAGTGCAGATGAGAGATTTCCAACTCCTTCGGCACGGATTTTCACCTGAGCAGATCACCCAATTGAATTTGGCACCAAACGACTATTTTCATTGACCCCAAAAACAAAACCAGCTTCCGCTGGCTTTGGATTGAGAGCAAGTATTGCTAGTTGGTTGAATCCTAGCCCCGACTAGCGAGGCTTTGAATTCAAAGAAGCTATTCCATAAACTTTAAACTAAAATTCGTTTTGCTTCGGAATGCGCCCTTTCCATATCGCAATTGCTAAAACAAAACAGCCAAATAATATAAAGTACATTGTCGTATCTGGTGTTCTTTCTACCACTTCTAATTTTTCACTCAACCATGCAGGAAAAAAGATTGTAAACGGTAAAGAAATTAATACAAAAAACGCAAATAATAAGTAGCTGTTCATCAATTTAACAAACGTACCATCTCTCTTTTTCTGATTTAAGCCTTGAAGATAAAAGTAAAGCCTAACAAGTCCAATCGATACTAATAAATAGATAACAAGCAGCGATATGAAAATAATCATAATCAAACACCCTTAACTTTATCTTCAACCATAGGAGCAACTTTCTCCGCAGCGCCAATTATTGCACCTTCCACTACTGCGCCTGCGGTAGTTCCAGCCGCAGTTGGAGCACCAGCTTGCTGTAATGTTTGTCCAACTATAGGCTTCATCGTAGAATTAGCGACTCCTTTAGCAACTAAACCACCAGCTCCAGCGCCTAATCCACCTGCCACAGTTGTAGTTGCATCTACTTTAACATCACTTAAACTTACATTTTCGATGCCTTTTTCCATTGCAGCAGTGGTTGTTGAGCCGATTGCTTGACCTGCTGCGCTAGCTGTCATTCCAGCAACTGCCATACCCACAACATGAGAAGTTTGAGGTGCTACGAATCCGACAGCTCCACCAGCAACAGCCCCGGAAAGTGTTCCAACAACTGTATTTTTAAAACCATCACCAGATGAAACAAAACCACCGACAGCACCAGATATTGCACCATATACGGCCCCTAGTACCCCCCATTTTCCTGTTGGGTCCACCATATTAACCGGATCATTCCCGACATAAGCGTAAAGGTTCATCTGATCTTCATAACCCACAGGGTCAGTTTGTAGGAAACGCCCTAGCTTTGGATGATAAATCCGTGCTTTGTAGTAATATAAACCTATTTCATATAAATATAGCTGCCCTGTGTAACCAAATCGACCTTGGTTTGTATCAGAACTAACGCCATAAACATCATATGAATTTGTAAATAGAACATTTGATTGACTATTACTAGCAGCAATAACACTCATATTATAGTTTTGATGTAAAAAAATACTGTCCGATAAGCTTGTGCCTGCTCCGTTGAACATAACCCAACTTTCATCAGCATATGACCCTGGAACGAATCTACTAACAATACTATTGTTAACATCATATTCAGCTATTACCCTCGAACCATCGTATAAAAATTGCTTAGTAACCCCATTTATTGTCATTTGGTAGAGGCGTCCCATTGGGTCATATTTAAATGAAGCAGAATCATACCCGTATAATGATATCAATCGGTTCTCATCATCATAAGTGTATAAGTAAGTATTATCGCCACTTGTGAAATTTCCATTAATATCATGGTTTACAAATGTTCCAGCTATATCGGTATACTGGTTCAAATTATTTACGCTGTATGAACCAACTTTATTATGATTTCCTTGATATCGGTACCCGATATTACTTACTTGATCCGTGACAATTTGATGTGCTGGATTATATTTTAAGGTTCGATTTACATCATATTGGTTTTGAGCGAAGTCTATTGATAGATTATCTAAGCGATTTATCTCATCATATGAGTATGAAGTTTTTGATCCACCATAGTATTGAAGATAGTCACGCATATTATTTGACTTATACTGTAAGGTGACTAATGTATTACCAGATTGATTAGTTAGAGATTTTACTCGATTTAGACCATCAAATTGGTAATTAAATGACTTGTTGTCTGGAAATGAAATTTGAGTACGATTTCCATTTTTATCATAACTATAATTAACAGTTCTGCTATTTTTAGTACCATTGTACCCTTCACCACTGGTTGTTTTTACTAAATTACCTTGAGTATCATAAGTAAAACTTAAAGCGTAGCTATTATTATATTGGCCCTTAACGGCACTCGTTCTCAACCCTCTTAAATCATATGAATAAACTATATTATCTGATGAATTAGGCATTTTTTTTAATGAAAGAAGGTTAACCTTGTCATAAGTATAACTTATGATTGCCCCATTTCTTTTTCGCTCTTCAATTAAGTTATCACTCATATCATAGGAATTAAATTCATAACTATAATCAGGGTATATAACTTTTTCTAACCTTCCTAAGTAATCATATTCATACTGTGTCGTATTATTTTTTGCATCTGATATATTTTTAACAAGGCCTGGTTGCTCGCTATAATATTCAACTTTTTTATACAATTGCTCAAGTACGGTGCCATAAGCTTTATGAACTTTGGTTATGTTGCCATAGCCATCATACTCATATTTTGTAACCCTATCACTGCCATATTGAGCGCTGCTGCTTGGTGTACAGGCATCGAGTGATGTATCATCAAATGTGCCAGAATTTAGCCTTATTGTTTCACACAAGACTCTATTATATGCATCATAACTGATATGTGTGAAGGCAGTTGTATTACTATCAGAACCTCTTAAAGAAATACCCGTTTTTCGGCCATTCCCATCATAAAAGTTTACAGTTTGTGAGGTTCTTGAAAAACCACTCCAGTTTGCAGGGGTAATGTGTTCGTTTTGCCACGATGAAAGCTCCCCATTTTCAGTCTTAATAAGTAAGCCACTCGAATTATCATAGGTATATCGCACCGCAAGAAATTTTAATGATCCACTACTATCCGTCCCAGGAAGGATTTCACCCACAATATTTCCACCAATATCATAACGATATGCAGTAGTATGTGGTTGGGCAACCTGTGAAGAAAGTGTGTTAAAAGAGATAATCAATAAAATTAAACCAAATGTTTTTATATGCTTTGTAATAGCCATTTTAATATTCTCTCCCTACGTTACAATCTGTGATACCTGATTCAGGTAAACTAACACCAATTCTATTTCCATATATGTCATATCGATAGCATGTTGTATACACATCAGGGTCATCTTCTGCAGACACTGATTCACCAATTAAAAAAAGGTTGTTTGATTGATTACCAAAGCCGTAGTGATATGTAGTAGTAATCTTATCCCCGTTTTCACAAACATTTGAACCAGACATATTACTAGCTCGACAAAAAAACTCAGAACTAATTAAATTTATGGTAGAAGGACTATTAACAATATTACCACCGCTATTTTTATATCTTGCCGTATAACTTTGAGAGGTGTATTGCACTTTTTTTATCTTATTATGTTTGTTGGCTGGATAAGTAGTTGTTTGAGGTAGACCCGAAGCGTATTGATATCTTGTATAAGTATATTCAGGAAAAACACCTAGAAAATTATTATAGTTACTTGATATGGAAGAGGGTTTATTGCAGTTTTTAGGGCTACAATACGATGAAGGGTAGCTTAAATCTGTCAGAACACCATCTTTACTTATCTGCTCTAACCTACCCTTACTATCATATGAATAACTTATTTTAACACCATTAAGCTTATTTTCGATTTTCTCAACCTTATTGTTTAAGTCATTACTTAAAAAAACATTTTTATCCCAAGATTTTATTTGAGTTGGCCCAGTGCTAATTTTTGCAGTATTTGAGTGGACTTTGTAACCCGAAACAACACTCGTTATCCCTTGATATGTATCGCCAATAGCAAAGCTTGTATACATGTTACTTTGTGAATAACCATAAGTAGTTCGTTCAGGTCCAAACGCATATGTAGTAGTTTTACTATTCAGAGTTGCTCTATTTAATATCCCGTGGTCACGATACTCTAACCAAGTAAATGGCGCTGAAGCTTCTACAGAAGCATAGTTTTTATATCCATAAGTAACTTCAGAACCATTCGGTTTAGATATCTTCACTATTCGAGGGAAATATTCGTCATTTAGGTTTGGCAGAATGTTAGTACCCGAATCGCCATATTGAAAGCCTTTTGAAAGGGCTTTATGATGGAAAACACTCGTTCTTCCAAGATAGTCCGTTACTGAAAACACACTATTACCAATAAAAAACGCTCTTGGCATTCCATCTGGCCAGTTATAATAGGCTGTAGGCCAAGTATTTGAGATATCGCAGGTATCAGTTAACAACGGACATATTTCTACTGCATTATTTAATGCAACTATTTTAACTGGATGCTTCGTAGACCATTCCAAAGAATTCGCATGAATATTAGAATTATTGGTAGCGCTTTGTTTGCTGGCTTCTAATGGTCTATTATGTACATTGTATATGTACTTTAACTGTAACCCATTATTTGTAGTGACACTTTTAATAGGACTCGATAAGTAATGGCCTTCTTTATGAATGGTAATGGTAAACCCATCAGGCCGAATAATTTCTTTCATATATCCAAATGGAGCATATGATTGAGAAATAGTGGATGGAATAGTATTTTGCATCCTATACTTCACCAAAGTTCCATCTTCTTTTGTCAGTTGGAATGTTTGACTGTCAATTTTTTCTAACGATACAGGAATGTCCCTTAGTTCTTTCAATTCTCCATTAGTCATAATTTCAAAATTATATGAACTCTCATGATCGAATACAGATATGACTTCGAATGTACTAAAACCGTTGCTTGATTTACTATACAGCGAGCGTCGAATACCTCCGTAGAACTTATCTTTGTATCCGGGATTATAGGAATCTAAGTTTAAAACATCATTCGCATTGATTGATATTGTGTGTGTCAAACTTAAATTACCATGCCCGATACTAACATCCTTAATGGCATATGAAATCATCCCATTAACCATGTTTACATGTTTTCTATCAACGGCCGTATATATTGGTTCTCCTAGTTTAGGTCCATCATATGACGATGCAATAGATAATTTTATTGATATTAGAAAGAAAATTAAAATTGTAATCTTTAAATAATTTGACATGACGCTATTCCTTTTTTAGTTACAACTTCCAATACTTACATTTTGTCTATTTCCAGCTTTATCATATTCAAAGTTTCTTTCACCATTAATACTATCTTTAGCACATACAAGCCTTCCTAACTCATCGTATTCATATTCAATCTCAGTGCTAGTGGCTAATGATGAAAAGTTAATGCTGCTAAGTGAAACACCGCCAGTATCATCCTCACCAGAAGTAGAAGCAAAAAAACGAATATCAGTTTCACCAGGGTAGAATTCAAAGTTTATTACTTGTGAGTTCCAATCGCTGTTATTTAAACTTTGTTTAGCTGCATCTATTTTCCAAATCTCTTTCCAATTCCCTTCATGGTAAACTTCGAGGCCTAAAACCCCTTTTTCTATACTTTTAGTTTGATACTCAAAACTGAGTGAGTTAGTGGTTACTTTATCTTTTTGTAATAAAGCCGACTCTGTGCTGTAAGCGCTTACACTGCCATTTTTCAAAAAGAATGTTTGATTATGTTTGCTTTTACCTGACCGATTAAAATTAGCATTTTCTATTGATTTAATTGTAAATGATGACTTTCCGGCATTTTTGAAACCCGTCAAATTCTGGTCATTTTCAGATAAAGTTTTCGCATTAGCCGTAAAAGCCAAAGAAATTATTGTTAGACCTAGTGTTAGATTCATTTGATTTACTCCTTGTATATAGGGTCTAATTTTATAATATAATACCGAATTGTACCTGTAAACATAACTTTAAAAAATTGTAATTTCCCGTGGACAGCTCCACTTAAGTCGAGATTTCGCGGCAGCTTGAGAATAGTGTGGATTTCAAGCAAGGTGTGGCGCACAGATTGAGATTTATTAATCAGAGTCCACCTTAAATTTAAGTAAGATTAGGTTTAGGTAAATATTCGAATGGTTGAAAGTTAATTACATTAAGGCTTTAAAAACCTTAATGTATAAATACGGAATTTATGGGTAGGTAATTTCCGCTTTGTGCCATGAGCGGACGGTGATGACGCCGCACTAAGCGGACGGTGATGACGCCGCACTAAGCGGACTAAAACAGTGGGTTATAATGTGTAGTGAAGCGAAACCTAATCCACTGTTTTAGTTCCGCTTAAGTGCCTTGTATGCACTAGTACGGAGGATAAAATGACCAAGGGCTTTTATGATCATGACTTTCTTCTCGCCTACATTGCTCAATCACTTTATTTCTTAATTCTTCGTAATTATCTTTTAAACTGTATATGCAAAGAAGCAGAGATAAATTAAGTAAAGTTCCACCAATAGTTTGGAAGTTTGTACTTCCGTGTAAAGATTGATTTCTCCATGAATATATAAGGTCAAATGGGTCTTGAGAATCATCTAAGCTTGAAATATGAACTCTGAATTCTTGCAAAAGTACCTTGAGTTCAGAATCTGCGATTTCATCATACACAAGATTTAAAACATCTCTGATGCTGGAGCATTGCGCACCAATTTTATAAGGTCTCGGTTTTCCAGCACGATTTTTTACTTGAAAAGTAGACTTAACCGTCCCATCCATATTTAAGTATGTTGAACTTACTCGTTTTAGAGTCGATTCAAGTAATGGGAAACCGATATAAGCCAATATTAGAGATGAGTCATATAGGAAGTATCTAGCATGATGCGGAATTTTTTGTTCAGATTCGTATTGTAACTGCTGCTCTTCTGATGATCTGGCTGGCTTCTTACAATTTACAAGTGAAGCTCTGATTGAAGCCTGAAACAATGACTTCATTTCATGTTCTTCATTACTAAAGTATTCAGAGCGACTACCTACGAGAACTTCAGCACACCATGACCATAACCCAAAGTGATCATCTACAACGATTGTATTTAATCCTGGGAGTAGTAACACTTTAGATAAACCAAGAATTGAAGCCAATAAAGCCTGATGATCCAACTCGTGGAACCTGACTCCATTTGCAAAAAGTCTATATTTTTCAGAATTAGCACCGATTGCCATACCACCATCAGGTGTTTTAACAGATGAACACCACTGCTCACATAAACTTTTTATTTCCTCTGGGGTGGTTGCCATATAGTTTCCTTCATGCTGAATTAATGATCCAATAGAGTGCTAACAACTTTATCAGAGGACACTTTCCCTTTTTTAGCGCGAAAACGTCCTTATTTAATGAACTTATATTAATAGCAAATAGCGTAAATTATTGCCAACAATAAATATTACTCTTCCTACTGCCAATATAAACATGTAAAAAAGAGGAAAGTTTCCTCTATTCTTACTAAATTAATGACTACTCACCTCAATGACCGCTCATCGCTCATACCCGAATTCTTTTGTAGCGAGCTAAGCTTAAAACTCCATAAACACCGGAGTACAACTAATGCACCAGTTAACTATATATCAGCCTAAAGAGCCTTGGAATAAAAATAAGCTTGTAGGACAAAAGTTACCTCTAAAATTACAGCAAATATGGGCTATCCGAATACGACTGGAACTTTTTCATAAAATAAGAGATCTAGCACTATTTAACCTAGCCATAGATAGCAAACTAAGAGGGTGTGATTTAGTTTCACTAAAAGTTAATGACATTGCACATGGTAAAGCAATCCAATCACGGGCAATAGTCGTTCAAAAAAAGACTGGTATGCCTGTTCAATTTGAAATTACTGGAAATACAAGGAAATCAATTGTGGCGCTCATAGAGCAATTTACTCTCAATTCTTATGATTACTTGTTTAAGTCACGAATTCATTCCTCTGAACACCTTTCAACCCGTCAATATGGACGTATAGTTGACTCTTGGGTCACCTCAATTGGGTTAGATAAGACTCAATATGGCACTCATTCAATGAGACGTACCAAACCATCACTAATTTACAAAAAAACTAAAAATTTAAGAGCCTGTCAGCTTCTACTTGGCCATAGAAAACTAGAGAGCACTGTCAGGTACTTGGGAATAGAAGTTGATGATGCGTTAGAAGTATCAGAACAGATCGATGCTTAAATTTGAACCTAAGCCAGACTCGAAGTTAGAGTCTGGCACGTGCCATAATCCGACCTTGAGACACATAGAGATTAAGACTGCAAAGATACGAAAGCGGAAGTTAGCTTTGGCCTGTTTAACGACAAATATTCCGACAAAGCAGTCATGACTATTAGTTTATTGTTAAATCTAATCTTTCTTTTCGTTCATCTACTCAATAACCCCACGCTAAACGTGACTTTAGCGTGGGGTTAGAGTTCACAGTAATTTTATCTGGATAGCTCTTTTATTTTTTTCTCTGAAAACCAGCGATATAAAACAGGTAAAACAAATAATGTTAACAGTGTTGCAGTTACCAAGCCGCCAACAATAACACTCGCTAATGGGCGCTGTATTTCTGCACCAACACCATTAGACATTAACATCGGTATCAAACCTAAAGCTGATGTTATAGCAGTCATAAGTACAGGTCTTAATCTTGAAGTAGCGCCTTCAAAAACGGCTTTAGATGCTTCTAGACCGTCTTTAATACGTTGGTTGATACTTTCTACCATAACGACCCCATTCAATACCGCTACACCAAATAAGGTAATAAAGCCAACGGAGCTTGGTACAGACAAGTATTGTCCAGATAAATATAAGGAGAAAACTCCGCCAATTACAGCAAGCGGCACGTTGACCAATATCAGCATAGCTTGACCAACAGAACCAAAGGCAAAGTAAAGTAGTAGTGCGATTAGTGCTAACGATAAAGGTACAACTATAGCTAACCTATTTTGAGCACGTTTTTGACTTTCGAACTGGCCGCCAATCGAAACAGAATAACCTGAAGGTAAGTCAACCTTTTCAGCAATTACCGTTCTGATATCGGCAACCACGCTTCCCATATCTCGATTTTGTACATTTGCTTGGATAACGACTCTTCGTTGTACATCATCGCGTCTAACTTGTGGTGGGCCTGACTCAAATGAGACTGAGGCTACGTCACCCAGCCGCACCCAAGCACCAGTAGGTGATTGAAGCCGAATATCAGCAATAGCTTCTTTGTTACTTCGGTACTCTTCCTCTATGCGAACGTAAATATCATAACGTTCATTACCATTGATTATTTGTCCGGCTTCAACACCACCAATACCATCACGCACAACCTCCATTATGTCACTCACAGACAATCCAAAGCGTGATAGTTCTTGCCTGTTAGGACTTATCACCAATTGCGCTTCACCAGCAATTTGCTCCAATGCAACATCCCTTGCACCTTCAATGTTTTTAATTGCTGTTTCTATTTCTTGACCTTTAGCCGCCAGTACCTCAAGTTCAGGCCCAAACAACTTTATCGCCAACTGAGCCTTAACACCAGATAGTAGCTCATCGACACGAGTCGCAATAGGTTGAGAAAAGTTGAGTAGCAACCCAGGGAATTCTTCTAAAGATCTCTCCATTTTTCCTTGAAGTTCATATCGATTAGATGCACTGGTCCACTCAGAAACAGGCTTCAACCCTATGTAAATTTCGATGTTATTCACAGGCTCTGGGTCTCCACCTATTTCTGCTCGACCAATTCGGCTTAATGCATAGGTTACTTCAGGGAAAGCCATTAGTTTTTCTTCTAGAATTGGTGCCACAGTGAGCGCGGTATCTAAACTGGAAGAAGGTGCAAGCGTTGCTCTTAAGTTTATCGTCCCTTCTTCTAACTCAGGTACAAATTCAGTACCAATTAATGGAACTAATGCAAAGGCAGAGAAAACTAATATAAGTGCGGCTGAAATGACTAATTTGGTGCGTTTTAGTGCGAATGTAAGCCCTTTTCTGTAGAGTTTGTCTAATGGCCTAAGAACAAAGCTTTCCCTCTCTTTTACACCTGACTTAAATAAATAAGTAGCTAAAGCGGGTACAACAAACAACGCAACCACAATAGCAGATATAACAGCTAAAATGATGCTTATTGCCATAGGTTGAAATAACTTTGCCTCAACACCTTCAAAGCTAAATAAAGGCGTAAATACGACTAAAATAATAGAAGCTGCAAAAAATACGGGACGAGCCACTTCTTTACCCGCATTTTGAAGACGTAACTTAATACCATGCTCATCTTGTTCTACATCATGTGGATCAGTATCAGCACTAGGCACTCTTTCTTTTACAGTTTTTAAATGGGTAGAGTCTGGTCTATTTAAATGCTTAAACATGTTTTCAACCATCACGACTGAACCATCAACTAGCATACCAATGGCTACGGCAATGCCACCCAATGACATAAGGTTTGCAGAAATGCCCCACCAAGCCATGATCATTAACGCGATACCAATTGAAATTGGAATAGATATTAGGACAAGGAAGGTTGCACGTATATTCATTAAAAATAGTGCTAATACAATACAGATGAAAATAAATGCTAGTAATAGTGCATCAACTACTGTATCAACGGCTTTTTCAATCAAATCAGCCTGATCATAAAATGGTTCAAAGCGAACACCTTTAGGCAATGCTTGATTAATCAATGGGATTCTTGCATTGATACCATCAATGGTGGCTTTAGTATTAGACCCCATGCGTTTTAAGACAATGCCAGAGACAACTTCACCTAAATTTTCGACTTTACCGTCTTCGGTTTTGCGCGTCATTGTGACAGCACCTTGACGAATTTCACTGCCCATTTCAACTTTAGCAATATCCGAAACCGTCACAACTGTCCCATCAACTGTTTTGACGGGAACTTGTTTGATATTACTAATACCAGCGTCACCACTTTCAAACCAACCTGCACCTCTAATAACAAGCTGCTCTTGCCCACGGTTCATATACCATCCGCCAACATTGGCATTGTTGTTATCTAGGGCACCAACAACGTCTTCTTGCGTTAGGTTATAAGAAAGAAGCTTAGATGGATCTACATTTACTTGGTACTGCCTAACAATACCTCCAAAGGAGAGTACATCAGTAACACCATCGACAGGCATAACGAGTAATTTTACTACCCAATCATTGAGACTCCTGAGTGCCATAGCATCATAGCCTGCATCTTTATCTGAAATAAGAAGGTACTGAAATACTTGGCCTAGCCCTGAGGTGTTTGGCCCCATTTCGGGTGTGCCGACACCTTCTGGTATCAGTTCTTTTGCGGCTTGAAGACGCTCAAATACAAGTTGTCTTGCAAAGTAAATGTCGGTGCCTTCTTTGAAAACAACCGTGACGCCAGACAAGCCTGTTTTAGAAATTGAGCGCACTTGTTCTACATCAGGTAAGGCATACATGACCGCTTCAATGGGGTACGTAATGAGTTGTTCAACTTCTTCAGCAGCTAGTCCTGGCGCTTCAGTATTTACAGCAACTTGAACATTAGTAACATCAGGAAAGGCATCTAAATTTAGTTTTGGTATAACCATAATTGCGCCGACAATTGTGGCAAACAGCGCAATCAAAATCAGGAGTCTATTATTAACAGACCAATCTATTATTTTATTAAACATAGTCTTGCTCCTTAGTGGTTATGCGGATCAAATCCGCCTTTAGCGATTTCAGAAGCAACAAAAAATGCGCCTTTGGTTACAATTCGCGTCCCACTATCAAGGCCAATGATTTCCCTAAAATCACCTAAGGCTCGGCCTAGTTCTACTTCTACAGCTTTAAATTCTCCAGGGTGGTCTTCGACAAATACGGTCCAATCACCATCTGCGCTGCGGATCAATGCTTCTTCTGGCACAGCCATCACTTTCTGCTTTGTGGCAAACTGAAAGTAAACTTTTACAAACATACCTGAATGAAGGTTATCATCAGCATTCTGTACCCCCAATCTAATAATTCTTGTACGAGTTACGGGATCAATTGTATGGGCTTCTTGGATAACTTTGGCATTGTAACTCTGGCCTTCTAATTTAAGTACCGCAGGAGAATCAATTGATAAATTTAGCTTTTTATTTGGAGAAACTTTTGCTTCAACCCATAGTTGTTTTTCATCAGCTAACAACATGACTGAATCCCCAGCATCAACACGTTGCCCTTGGATAAAGTCGTCTTGAAGCACGACACCTTCACGGTGCGCCGTTAATGCATATTGTCCAAATGCTTTAATGTCTTTGTTAGAAATACCATTTATTGCTTTTTCAGTTAACCCTAAAGCAATGAGCTTGCCATAGCTCGCATTGTATGTTGTTTCAGCTTGTAATAATCGACTTTCACTCACCGTCTTATTACCCAGCTTTTTTACACGTTGCCATTCGGTTGAAGCGATTAAATAGTCAGCTTGTGCTTGTGCCATTGCTTCACTAAATAATGTAACTAACTTCTGACCTATTTCTACATACTCGCCAAGCGCTGCATGGCGACTGATAATGACTGACTCTGTACGTGGTGATACCACATAACTTTTATAGCCATTAGCTTTTATTTCGCCAGGTGCATATACGGAGCTAAATTGATATTCAGGCTTAACACTTTCCACTTTAATGTTAGCAAGCGACATCTTCTTTGGATCAATAGTGATACCTTCTTCATGTCCTTCTTCTCCCTCTTTATTACCACCTTCATGGCCGTGCTCGTCATGGTCACCTTTATCTTCTTCATGTCCCTTTTCGTGTTCATGCTCATCTTGATGTTCTTTTTCTTCTTGTTTCGAAACGTTTGTGACAGAACCAGTTCCATCTGACGACTGTGCAAAAGCATCATGATTTGTAGTAAACCCAACTAACAGGCAGCTAATTACTACGGCTAAAAATTTTTTACTAATTACTGTATTCATTTTTGTAACCTATATTTTTAATAAATTTAAGATTTCGTTTTTCGCTACTGAAAAAACAAAGCGCTCAAATCTCAAATTTGGATAACTGACCCATACTTAAAATGAAGGATATTTCTGCAAGCTTGAATTGATTTTCCAAACGTATTCCTGCATGAAGCCCTTCCGCACGTTGATTTAATGCAAGTAAGTAGTCAGAAGTATTAATGTCACCAGCTTCCCAGCGCTTATTTAATAAGTTTTCGCTGCTATCTAATCTGCCTTTTGTCAGTTTTTGCCATTGCTCATAATATTTTTTACTGACAATAAGCGATTCATAATTAGCTTTTGCTTCAAATGACTGCTTTCGATAAACCGACCGAAAGTTAGCCTCTGCTGCAATTGCTTCTGAATAAGCGGCTTTAACAGTATCTGAATAGTTATTTCTGATATTTAAAGGCATTGAGAAAGTCACGCCAATCAAGTCTTCATCTCCACTTTTCCCTGCGTTAACTCCAATGGTTGGATTGGCTTTAGATTCCATAGTGGTTAGTTGAGCTTTAGATTGTTTTATCTTCCATTGCGCTCTAGCGAGTTTAACTTTTGGATGTTCCTCAACCCACTGAGAGTTAAATGAATAGTTTGTTGCTCCAAAAGTAAATGAAAACAAATTGGTAGTATTAGGCGTCCAATCAGGCAATAACTCCTGAACATTTACCTCTGCATTTTTCAAAGCAATTTGCGACTCAGATATTTCACTGAAAACTTGGGACAAGTTTAAATAAACCAGTTCAGCGTCAAGTGGCTCTAAAAGTCCTGCTTTTCGCTTATCTTCAATAATTCCAACGAGCGTTTGTAATTGATTTTCTCTTACTGAAAGTAACTGAGCCACCTTTTTTGCTGCTTGCCAATTAACTATTGCAGTTAAAGCGTTAGCCTTTTTAGAATCGAGTAGAGATAACAATTGTTGCTGGTTTGCATAAACACCAATTTCACCAATGCTTTTATTTGCTGATTGCTTATCCCAAAAATCAATCGTTTGACTGATACCAATAGAATAATTATCAAAATCACCCTCTTTTTCATAGCTTGCTTCAAGCTCTGGGTTATATACGGCTTTAGTTAAGCTCTTGGCTCTATGATTACTTGCATTAAGTAACTCTTTAGCCGCAACAACTTCGGGATCTTTATTTATTTGACTATCTAGCCATGAAATACTTTTCTGTTTGGCATAAGTGGCAACTGAAAAACTCACAGCCATACATAAAGACAGGACTAAACCTGCATTTTTTAAATATATATACATAAAAATTCTTAATTTTAAAATTAATAAACACGAAACCTTTATCCATTATTAAAGGATAAATAGGTCATTAAAAATTAATCTAATTAAGAAATGGGCGGACGAAGTATCGCTTCAAGAAAGGTACTTGTTTGATCAATTTGATAAGGCGTTTTATTGATAATGTTTAGTTTGCCCGTGGTATTTGAATTACTGACTAAAATCCAAGATAAGTGGCTGCCACTGCAATGTCCGCAGTGATGACAATCTTTTTCATTATGCTGCTCATCACCTACATTATCATTTGAGACATTTCGATCATCTGCATGATCATGTTGAATTTGAAGGTGCTCTATATCTATTTGGTGATTCTCAGGTGTTGCGGATACAACAGCAGTTAACGATTGCAAAACAATCGAAACGACTAATAGTATTTTTAACGCAACATTGAATTTCAAAATAAACACCTACTTAAATATGAAAAATTATAATATCAAAAAAAGGTTTTCTAAACTAGCCATGCGCATGTTTTTCATGCTCGTCACGGCAAGTTTCTTGAGGAAACTCAAACTCAATGGTTGTATGAGATAAATTATAAGAAGAAAGTTCCTTAGCCACTTGTTGTTTTAGCCTAATTAATTTATCAACCTCAAAGTTATGGGCTAACTCTAGGTGAGCAGTTAATACGTGACTTTCCCCGTCTAATGACCAAAAGTGCATATGATGAATCCCATTAATTTCAGGTATAGCCTTTATCGCTTTTTCAATATTATTCTGCACTTCTTCATCAGGTGTAGCTTGAAGAAATAGTGCCAATGTTGTTTTCAGGTTTTTCAAAACGTTAAACAATATAAACAGTGTAAAGCCTATAGAAAGCAAAGGATCTAATATTGGTAGATCTACAAAAAGCAGCACGATAGAAACAATTAGGACTGCAACCCAGCCAAGTACGTCTTCAAGCAAATGCCACGTAAGTACTTTTTCGTTCAGCGTTTTACCCGCTTTTAGTTTAAATACTGCATACCCATTAACAGCAACCCCAAGTAATGCAAGACCCAACATTCCTTCAGCCATTGGCATTTCAGGATTAGATAATCTTGGTATTGCTTCAAATAGCACCCAGACAGAACCAATAACTAATACAATACTGTTAATTAATGCGCCAAACAGGGTAAGACGACGATAGCCATAGCTAAATCTATCGGATGCTTCTTTATCCGAGAAACGACTCAGTATCCAAGCGAATCCTATAGATAAACTGTCACCCAGGTCATGTACAGCATCAGCCATAATAGCGGTACTGTTGGTTAGCCAACCACCAATAAATTCGATAATAGTAAATGAAACATTAAGGAAAAATGTCCAACCTATACGGTCGTCTTTTCCATGCGAATGGCTATGGCTATGATTGTGCATTTTCCACCTCAAGAACTTTTAAATTTCTTACATTGACTACGTTAAAATTGATAAAGTGACGGATCACTCGTTGATACATCCAACGTTTGATTCCTGATAAGTTAGTTCCTTTTTCGAGATAAAACTCATCAGGGGAATTATAAACACCAAAATCATCATGAATACCTTCTTTTTGTATATAGGTATCTTGACCACGCCAATCTGTATCTGGCGAAGAGAAACACTTTGTTGCAACACCATAACCACAAAATTCGTTTTTTATTTGACTAAATTTGTGCTGTAGTGAACTTAAATATTGTTCATCTAATATAAAGCCTTCTAAGTTTATCCAACGATCCTTGAAATAAACTTCAATCCAACTATGAATGATATATTTAGGTGCTAACCAAAATACATAAGTTGGAATAGCTCCTTTTTGTAATCGCTGCTCAATAGTAAAGCCGTGAAAACGACATTGAATACCTAATCCTCGTAACAAAGCCATCAGCAAGTTACCCTTGGTATTGCATTGTCCGTAACCATCGGCTAAAACACTGCTTGCTGAAATATCATCACTCTCATTGTAACCAAATAATATTTCATCTTTAACAAATTGGTAGGCTGCACCAATTTTGTTGAAGTCATCGAGTTCTTGCCAATTACGCTCAGAAATTAATGATTGAATTGTAGAGTGTTCAAAATTTACTATCTTGGGTTTTTTCTAGATATTTGCTATTCATTGATGTTTCCTTACTTTGAACAACCAAAGGTTGATTGTTTATCTTCATTTGGTGTTTAACGTGTTTTCTCAGCAACAGCTAATTCTTGTTTAGCATCGCTTAGTATTCGGTAAGCGCCTCGAAGAATTAACATTGAAATGATGCTACCAATGACGATATCAGGCCAACGCTGTTTCAGCACCATAACGAGTATGCCTGCGATAACGACACCAAGATTTGCAATTACATCATTCGCTGAAAATATCCAGCTAGCTCTCATATGTACTTCATCGTTGTTGTGCTTTCGAATAAGGATGAGACAAATCACATTTGCAACTAAAGCAACCATGCCTACGCCAATCATAAACCAAGAGTGAGGCTCACTTTCACCATACAGCCTTCTAGCAATATCCATTAGAATTAGCACGCCTAACCCCAGTTGGAAATAGCCACTCACTAAAGCAGCATTAGCCTTATGTTGGATTGACTTTCCCACCGCGTATAGTGCAATTGCATAGACGATTGCATCCGCTAGCATGTCTAACGAATCTGCAATTAAAGCCGTTGATTCTGATAACCAACCAAAGCCAATTTCAAAAACAAACATCGAGGCATTGATAGCCAGAAGCCAATAAAGCACCGTTTTTTGCTGGTTATCTTTTAGCTCAACTTCACACCCACAATCGCTCATTTTCATCTCCGATTAACTTGTATGCTCTAACTATAAATCCTATAGTGACTATAGGGTCAAGTTTATTTGGAAATTTTATGAAAATTGGTGAGTTATCGAAAACATCGGGGTATTCAGTACAAACCATCCGATATTATGAAAAGGAGGGCTTGCTGTCAGATCCTGATCGCACTGAAGGGAATTTCAGGTTGTATTCTAATAAGGCATTTAAAGAGCTAGAGTTCGTAAAGCATTGTCGAAGTTTAGATATTCCGCTTAATGATATTAAGCGACTCATTGAATTAAAAAACAAGCCAGAGGAGAGTTGCTCTAGTGTAAATGCATTAATTGATCGGCAACTAACTTTAGTTAATCAACGAATGAAGGAATTGAATGCACTCAAAAAAGAGTTAAAACTAATGGCAAGCTCTTGCGGGTCTGACGGTACAATTGAAGTCTGTGGCATTATCAAGTCATTAGATAGTTGAACTAAATATAACTTTAGATTAGTAGTATTCACAAAGGCAATAATGAAAACCATTGGCAAATTAGCACAATCATTAAATTTAAATGTAGAAACCATTCGTTTTTATGAACGAGAAGGACTGATTACACAACCTGAAAAACCAATATCTGGTTATAGACAATATGACGAATCAATAGCAGGACAACTTAGGTTTATCACAAAAGCCAAAGCGCTCGGCTTTACGTTAAGAGAAATAAAATCGCTAATGTCTATGGACAGCAACTGCGCTCAAGTTGAGCTATTAAACCGACAAAAGTTAGCAATCATTCGAGACAAAATTAATGACCTTCAACGTTTAGAGAAAGTAATTGTGGGTATGACAAATACCTGTATGCAAAACGAAGATCCAACACATTGCCCCATAATTGACTCATTAAAATGATTGACTCCGTACTTGTATACGGAGTTTAGAATGATGGTAATATCAACCAATAGACTTTCAAATGATAAATAAAATATTAGACAGAGTAGGCTCTAGTGGCGTTTGGCTAGCGGCACGGCCTGCCTCCCTGCATTAAGGTCACTTGCATCGGCATTAGGACTAGGCTTCTTCTCTCACTTCGAAGGAATAGCTGTAAATACGCTTTTACCTATTTTTGCATCTTTGGAACTATTGGTAAACTTATACAACTGGCACAAAAATAAAAACCATACCAGAGCTGTCTTCAGCATTCTAGGGCCTGTAGCAGTGCTATTAACGCTTTATCCTCTTTGGCTATATGATTGGAGCACATACCTATTTTACTTTGGTATTTGCTTAATGGTCGTTATGTCGGTTTTGGATATCGTAAAACCAGTAAGGGAGCAAACATGCAACGTATGGCTAATTGCCGTCGTTGAAACGATTAACGGTCAATGTCTGCTTTTCGCTCTTTGCCGAAGTACGCCTGGGTGCCATGAGCGGACATTGGTCATCTATACAATGTACATTGCATGACGCGACCCCTGCGGATTTAGAAATATGAATAAGTCTTAAATTAAACTTTAAGGTTTGTTTAACAGATCTCAATCAAATCTAACTGTCGTATATGCGCCAGAAGCTAATATTCAACGCCAACATATGCGGCATGATGTTCTTGCTATATGAAGTTGCAATGCTTCTCGATGAACTCTTGCGGATTACACACGACGGTCGAACAATCAACGTATGCGAAACACGCTTTAGCCTTTTTGACAAAGTTTATGTCACCTGAAATTAAGAAGCTTGCCCCCAAAGCTGACACTGCATGTTGCATATCATTATTTGAAGCATTGAAACGATCTTTACCCTTTTTGGTTCTGGTAAAATCATCAGCGTGATAACCAGCCCAATTCATTAGACTATATGCACGCGCAACGGCATTTTGCGGTGTGTCCTCAAAGTAATCTGCAAAATCAAAACTATTATTTTCCAATTTAAACGTTGCTTCAATAGCATTTACCACATCCTTGATCTCAATGCTTTTTACTTCCAATGCTTTAATGCTCGGCATCTCTCTAAATTGTTGAGGCCCTAATTGTTGCTCATTAGCAATATTAGGCGCTTGCAACGAGGACAATTTTGTTCTCAACTCATCCAGTTGACTATGCATATTTACGAAATAGCTTCTTAACGGTTCATTAAGTTTTTCGAGGTCAATCGAATCCAATTGCGATTGTAACTATTCACCAAGACAAATTATTTTCTAAGGATCTTTTTTAGCTATTGACTGATCCTGCCAGTATGCCAAGCTAGAGCTATTACCCTATCGCTCTAGCTTTAATGAATTTAAACAGCATAAATATCACTGAAATAGTTGAGCAAACTAAAACTCTGTTACAAGAAGATAAAACACTCTCGCCAGCGTTGAAGATGTCTATTGAACTCATTCTTGTTGTCGTTGTTATGCTAGCTAGTA
>TARA_R110002126_G_scaffold1909_1_pt1 | contig 30521 bp, 46 predicted proteins | sample TARA_R110002126 | Tara Oceans TARA_R110002126 (sample SAMEA4397536) | marine metagenome | biome: Polar Biome; feature: [DCM] deep chlorophyll maximum layer (ENVO:01000326); material: water (ENVO:00002006), including particulate matter (ENVO:01000060) such as... | depth 30 m | reverse complement strand
ACAATATATTCTTTGGATATATTTTTATCCATTGGTTTTGTTTCACTAAATGCTTTATTAGGGGCAATTGCGTGATGTTCATCAAGTATATTATCATTCTTGAATGTATTTATGTTTCCAGATTTTGAATGCGCCTCATTAAGACTAATAAACTTTAGGTTTAAGTGTTTTATGGCCTTAGCATATGAAGGATATGATTTACTCTTTTTATTCTGCAAACCACCAATATATTTAAAATCTTCAGAAATAACATTTTTCTTATTCTTACATGACTTTATGTAGTATTCTTGATTCTCCCTAACAATGGCGTAAATATTACCATCTGGCCCATTCTTAGTTAATTCTATTACTGAACGATTAATACTTTCATTAATTGGTGTAACACCCATTAATTGCTTCATTCTACTTAACTTTTCAGTTCCTTTTAATCCAGTTGGTTTTACTATATTTCTCTTACTCATTTTTTAATTTATTAACAAATATTATTCTTTATTATTTTTTATGGTGCTGGGTAATTACTTAGCGTTGGTGACCCATCTCGTGTATTTATTGGTTCACCCAAGACCCAAACATTAGTGGTATTAGATATTGAACTAACTGATATATCTAATGTTGATGCCGCAGCCATAGTAACTGTGACACCATTAATCATTGGGCTTGCGGTTACACCAGCATAAACTTGATAGTATTTATAATTAACAGTATCAGCATCTGCTGCCGCATGTATTATTGTATATATTCCTTGATGTAATGGCATGTTTAAATTATTTAATTGGTGACCCCATTTTATGCAAAAACATATTAAATGGTTATTAAGTGGATAAACCCACAACCCCAACATTTATAAATATGTTATAAAAATAAAAAAACCCCTGGTTTGGGGTTTTAAATTATCGCATTGTATTCTTATTTGATTGATTCATATTTTAAAAGCATTTTATTTAACTTATCCATACCAACAAATCTACCAATATCATCATAATCTTTCACAACTTTTTTCATATAATTAATTAAACCCCTTTCAAATATCATAACCTCTTCTTGTTTTATGTTTTTTATTCTATCAATAACTTCTGAAACATCCACATTCTCTTCTTTTATAAATGCATATTTCTTTATATTTGAATTTAAAACCTTACCTTGACTCTCCGCTGTCTCAAATCTAAAATAATCCGTTTCTGGTACATTTGAGTAAACATAATTACCACCATGTTTAAATATAATACTTAAGCTCTTATCTGATTTATTATATTTAGATGCGACAATATTTGAAGATTCATAAATAACCTCAATTAACCCATTTTTTTCAATTTTTTCTAAAATCATAATTTTAATTTTTATTTATTTGTTATAAATTTTATAAGAATCAATTTCATTAATTTTATATATTTTACCTATTGATTCTATATCATGGTCTTCAAGTATAATAATATGATTATTAGTTATTAACATACTTGAATTTATATGTTCTATCCTAGTTACATCATTACCAATTTTAAGTAATAAAGTTATTTTTTTGAATATATTGGACATGTTCACTATTTTTATATAACAAATATAAGCATTATTTTTTTATAATCAACCTTGATTTTATATAAAATGTTTAGTATATTTGTTATAAAATTTAAGATATGCGAGAAATACTACCGAAGGTTAAAGTAATAATGGGGCAAGCCAATGAAGAGGCGAAGAATTATGGTGATAAATTTATAAAACCAGAACATATATTATTGGCGATAATAAATGATGATAAAAATGTATCCACACATATATTAAAAGAAATTGGTGTGGATGTTGGTGAACTATATGATAATATAAGTCAATATTTATTACTAATGCAAACATCTGTAGGGTTTACTTTAAATGATAAAGATAAATTTAAGCTACCGTTTAGTGATAAGAGTAAGAAACTCCTGGATGGGTTAGATTATGAGGCACAAAAATTAAATGATGGGGCTATTGGTACAGTACACATTATATTAAGTATACTTAGATTAAAAAAAATTGAATTGTTAAAAATACTTAAAAAACATGACATAACTTATAATGATTTTTTTGAGTGGGTGTTAGATTACAATGAAGAAAATAGTCTTGATTACGAATTAAAAAAAATTGAAGATATGCTTAAAAATAGTGATAATATTAAAAATTTGTCAGACGAGTTTAAAGATGAGGAAACTGAATCTGGTAAGAAAAGAAGTAATAAGAAAATAACAAATAAAACAAGTAAAACACCAGTGTTAGATAATTTTTGTATTGACATTTCACAATTAGCCAAAGAAGGTAAGTTAGATATTGTGGTTGGTAGAGAAAAAGAAATTAAAAGAGTGTCACAAATACTATCTAGAAAAAAGAAAAACAACCCAGTATTAATTGGTGCACCTGGTGTCGGTAAAACCGCAATCGTTGAGGGTTTAGCCATTATGATTAATGAGGGGAAAGCACCAAGAATTATACTAGATAAAAAGATATATTCACTTGATTTACCTTCTATTGTTGCTGGGACAAAATATAGAGGTCAATTTGAGGAAAGAATGAAGGCCATCTTGGATGAATTAAAAGACAATCCAGACGTTATATTGTTTATTGATGAGTTACACACCATTGTTGGTGCTGGGAACACTTCTGGGGGGATGGATGCGGCAAATATATTTAAACCAGCGTTAGCTAGAGGACAAATACAGGTTATTGGGGCAACAACACTAGACGAATTTAGAGAAAATATTGAAAAAGATGGTGCATTAACAAGAAGATTTCAACAAGTCCTCATAGAAGAGCCAACACTTGAAGAAACAAAGATTATATTAAATAATATAAAATCCTCATATGAGGATTATCATAAGGTTACGTATACCGAAGAGGCTATTGATGAATGTGTTAAGATGTCAGATAGATATATTTCTCACCGAGCAATGCCAGACAAGGCGATTGATATACTTGATGAAGCTGGTGCTGCCAGAAATATAAATCAAGAGCCACCACAAAATATTAAGATTCTTGAGGGTAAAAAAGAAAACATTAATAAAGAAAAATTAAATGTTGTTAAGAAACAAAAATATGAGGAAGCTGCCAAATTAAGAGATGATGAGAAAAAAATAAATGAGAAACTGCTAATGGCTAAAGGTGCTTGGTTAAAGTCTTTAGATGAACAAAGGTCAATTGTTGACAAAACGCATATATGTGAAGTTATTTCGACAATGACAGGAATACCACTAAGTAAAATATCGTCAAAAGAAAATGAAAAACTACTCACAATGGACAAAGAACTTAAGAGTAGGGTCATAGGTCAAGATGAGGCTGTTGTTAAGGTTGTTAATGCAATAAAAAGAAGTAGATTGGGTATAAAGGATAAAGATAAACCAATTTCTTTTATCTTCCTAGGTCCAACGGGGGTGGGAAAAACATATCTCACTAAATTATTGGCCGAACAGATGTTTGGTGATATAGATTCCTTAATAAGAATGGATATGTCTGAATATATGGAAAAACATTCGGTATCTAGACTTATTGGCCCACCTCCAGGTTATATTGGCTACGGTGAAGGTGGTCAATTAACTGAGAAGGTTAGGAGAAAACCATATTCTGTTATATTATTTGATGAGATTGAAAAAGCGCATACTGATGTCTTTAACATACTATTACAAGTACTTGATGAGGGGCAATTAACTGATGGGTCTGGCAGAAAAATAAACTTTAAAAATACACTCATTATTCTCACATCAAATATTGGTATTAAACAAGTCAGTGAGTTTGGTAATAATCTTGGGTTTAAAACTAGTGCCACAATTGTTAATGAACAAGAGAAATCAAGGTCTATAATTGAAAAAGCACTTAAGAAGAAATTTAACCCAGAATTTTTAAATAGAATTGATGATACTATAATCTTTAATAGTCTTAATCAAGATGATATAAATTTAATTATTAAACATGAATTGGAAAAGTTAAAGGCTAGGTTACTTGAGGTTAATTATAAGATAAAGGTTAATAAAAGTGCTATTGAATATGTGGCTAAAGAAGGTTATGATGAAGCTTATGGTGCCAGACCCCTAAATCGGGCGATACAACGTTATATTGAAGACCCAATTGCTGATGCCATACTAAATGGTAAAGTTAATGAAGGTGATTTAATTAAAATTTCATATGATAAAAAAATAGGTGAAATTATTATTTCTTAGTTTTATATTATATTTATTAATAAAAAATTATGAGTGAAGATAAATTAAAAGGTGGTAATGCTGATAAATTATCACCCAAAGATATTTCTGATAAATTCAAGGTGGATGTCACTAAAATCAATAAAGAAATTGAATTAGGTGTTAATATCGAATTAGAACACACAGATTCTAAAAAACTAGCTAAAGAAATTACCTTAGACCACTTAATAGAACTGCCAGATTATTATACTAGATTAAAAAAAATGGAACAAGAAGGTGAAAATAAGTGGGGTAAGTTTAATAATGAATCAATTAAAGACTACATAAAACAAAGGCTTAGAGAATCTCTCATAATAAGATAAAGATACGTTTTGGGGTAGCATAGATAAGTAGTCCATGAGAAAAGATTTTCTATAGATTTATTCTAGTGGGGTTTTCGACTACCCTAGATTGAGGTATTAATCCACTCAACAACCAATTTTAAGGTGTGTAAGGGGGTATGAACCGATAGTGTGGGGTTAAATAAAATATAGATTTAAAAAAACCAAATAAACATAGTATAAAACATGTGAAGATGGTTATTTTAACCCCCAATTATCTTATTTTAAACGTCTAAGTTTAGATTCGACTTTAGCAAGTCTTGTTTCAAGTAAAGATTTTTTAGCCTTTCTTTGTTCTGCAATCCACCTTTTTTTCTTTTCACCAACAGTCTCATTAACGATTTTATCGATTAACTCAACTAATTCACTTTCGGTAACTCTAACAGTTTTTCGTTTTGACATAATTTTTAGAAATATTTTATAAAATTTTATATAAATAAATATGCGTGAAAATGTAAAAAGACAAAATCATATGATATTTTTTCGCACATATCTGTTAACAAATGTTATCGGCAACACTTGAACTTGCCCACGCATTCGGTTTAACCCGAAATTCATACCCCATACCAAGTATGTAACCGACAGCTTCTGAAAGGGCTTTACTTGACTCCCATTTAACATCTGGGTTAATATCTGCGTGAACCTCTAATGGTATATCATAAGTATCTAAAAGTGATGAAATCTGATAAGCCACTTCAACAGAGTTGTTGACTTCAAAAAGCATACGCTCTTTAACACCACCCCTAGTTTGTTTATATTTATCACTATAATATGTTTTTGCGACAATCATACCCCCTCTACCCATAACAACCCCATCACCTAGATGCTCTTCTCTAATAATTACAATAACTGTTGCAAATTTATAACCATTTGAGTTTTTTTGTGAATCTGTACCAATAGCAACTTTTAATTTGTAACCCTTTTCATGTTCACATTTAAAAAGGTTTTCTAGATAACTGAATAGTGGTATATTAATAAAACCTTTATTTACTCTAAACCATTTTGAATCATTAGTTATCATATTTTTAGTGTTTAGTTGTTGTTGTTCAGTCCTTCTTACACACCTTGTAATTGGTTGTTGAGATGCAAGCTTTACATTTCAACCGAGGGTAATAACTTCCGCAATTTATTATAGTTGTCTTTACCAATATCTTTTGGGTTTACAGCCAACCTATATAAATTACCCCCATTTGTTTTATCAAGAAATTTAATCTCATCGGGTATTTCTGTTATTTTATTACCTAAGATATTAAGGAATATAAGATTTTGTAAGGTACCAATCTCTTTAGGTAGTGAGGTTAATTTATTATTTGGGATTATTAATTCTTTTAAATTAATTAGGGTTTTTAATGATTCATGGAGTTTCGATAACTTGGCGTTTGCTATTGCCAATGTATTTAATTTGGTAAATCTAGATAGGTCAGCTAGTTTAGGTACATCTCTATTTAATATTCTTATGATTGGGGTAAATTCTTCAATTATATCAAATAAGGCTTGGGTCCACCCAAATTTTATTAAATAGTTTAAATAAGTATTATTTTTATTCGTACCAACCTGTTTGGCCATGGGGGTTAATACATCATTAAAATAGTTAGAAATTATTTCACTTTCATTTATCACATCATTAAAAAAATCGGCATATTTAGTTTGTTTTCTATTCTTAATCTGATTACTTTCAAAGTGTATTTGATGAAGATAATTATCTTCTAACTCACCGTCAAAAAATTTATTATTTATTACAATATATATAACTGATTTGGGGCTATTGGGTGACTTATGATTTGTGTAGTGTGAAAACATACCATTACCAGGGGTGGTAGTACACCAATTAACAAATTTATTAAATATACAATTAGCATCTCTGGTTTTAGGTATATAAACTGTAAATTTCCTACACCTAACGGATATCTCAGCTTGACCACTATCTACAAATTTTTGTATTAGTGTTTCCATTTCAGAAGGGTCTCGTTCAATGAAGGGGTCAATGGCATCATATAGTTGGGAAAGAGATTTATATTGGTTTATATTTGTTGGGTCTTTAATATCTTTTAGGATGTAACTCCCATAACAAAGTCGTTTAAATTTTTGTTTCTTCTTATTGTTTTCAAATAACTTTAAATAAACCTCAGCCAGGGGCAAATCTTCTTCAACAAGTCTAATTGCATCAGTTATGGATTCTTCATTTTTTAATAATCTTGAGAATAGGTTAAGTATCCATTGTGTATATATCTTATTGAGGGTAGGGTCTGATTTAATTATCATATTAAACACATTATCAGATATATAAATATGTGATTTAGTTTTGATAACTTCAGAACCATTTGGTTTAATTTTTTTTATTTTAGAGACACATCTTAACGCTAATATATTGTCATTATGACCATTTATGGTTTTAAAATTATCATGTGAAGTGATTTCATTTAAGTCCGTTTCCGTATAATCATTTTTAAGATTAAAAATGTTAAACTTTTTTGATAAAAATGCTAATCTATCTATTGCTTTATTTTTACTCATAAGTTGAAATATAAATTATTAAATATGTGAATAGGTTAATAAAACTGGTCGTAAAAATCAATATCAATGTACCCTTTAATTCTTTTTTGCATAAACCATAATATAGTCGATGAGTTACTAATCTCATTAGTGATTACATCTAATATGATGAAATTAATGTCCTCACCATCAGTAACTCTATATTTAATTTCTTTAAAAACATTATTATGTCCAATTCTTATTAGCTCATCTATTATAATGTTATAAACTTCCCACCTATCTAACTTGTCTTCATCAAGATTTGTCATAGTTTTTTTTAGGAAGGTATTATATTCCTTATCTAAGCTGGTGTACTTACCGACACCATCTTTAATAGTAAAATCAAAATATTCCATTTATATAAATTTAAAAAGAATTAATTTTATTATATAATCTATCCAATTCTGGTGTTTTATTTTTAATAGCTTCTAAAATCTCAATGCAGACGATATTTGGTGTTATGTTTTCGGTTAACTTGTATTGCAATTCCTTAACCTTTAACATATCTTTTAATGTGTGTTTAAGTTCTAAAATAACTTGGTTATAAGTTACCCATTCCTTTCTATTTTCATCAGTTCCATGATATAGATTATCAGTAATATGTTTTTCATATTCATGCTCTAAATAGGTCTCAAATTCACCATACCTTTCTCTCAACGCATCTGTTATTTTTTGTTTTGTATTCACTATTCCATTAAACCTATATTTTTAGATAGAAAACCATCTTTTATTTTATTATCACACCAGTCTTCTAGCAATTGCCTTAAAAACCCTTCACCAACCTCATATTTTTGTATTAAATATTCTAATAAGTTTTTAGGTGAGATTATTTGGCCATCAACAATTATTTCAAAGCTCTTTCTTTGTTTATATTCACCATTATTCCTATAGGTCTGAAGTACCTTATTGTAATTTCTATTTAAATCGTCCGTAATGGTATTTACAATTGTTGCATACCGAGTACTCTCAAACAAAAAATTGTTAAGTCTTTTATACTGACTTTCTGATATTATTAATTTACGCTTCATAATAATAAATATGTTGAACTACCCTAAATTGTCAACAAATTCTTTTAATTTTTTCTTTGGTATTACCCCAGGTACCTTAGTTATTAATTGTCCATTTTGAAATATAACTGTAGTAGGTATACTTCGTATCCCATACCTAGACGATATCACTGGGGTTGTATCAACATTTAGAACCCCTATGGTTACACTTGGATTTTCATCTGAAAATTCTTTTAATAGTGGGGTGTAAATTTTACATGGGCCACACCAATTAGATTTAAAGCATAATATGGTTATACCAGAATTATTTAATGCTTCATTTACCGTTTCGTCTGTTAAATTTAAATACATTTTTAATATTTTTTTTTTACTCTTATTTATTATTAAAGAAATTTACGAATAATAACAAATATAAGTATAATTTTTATAAAATAAATGAGTGACTTTGAAATTGTATATAATTTTTTAGGTATATCCTTACCAGACAACCACCCATTTATTTACGAATATATAATAAATGAACACGTAAGTGAAGAAATTATTGTTAATAAAATACTTAAACTGTGTGATTTTTTATTTATGCCACCATATAACATCAATTTTATGATAAATGTGATAGAATATTTCTTAAATAATAAAAAAGCCCAATATTCATTAGGTAAAATAAAAATAACTCCAATTTATTAAGTAAAAATTTTTTATTTTCAGAATAATTTACTATATTCGCTTATTGATAACTTTCAAGGTTGGTTATACAACCAATTATATAATTAACTAATAAAAAAAAGAATTATGAAAATAAAAGAATTAAGTTCTGAAGAAATAGCAGCTTTAATTGCTATAATTATTGGTGGTGTCTATTCAATTGTGAATCCAGAATTCTCAGATGATATTTTTTTAAAAACAATAGTTGCCGTTATCCTAATTAAATTATTCTGGTGATATGAATAAACTAAAAGAATTTATTAATAATTTAGACAGTGGTGATTTTGTATTAATTATCATTGGATTAATTATATTATTTACTATTTTAAAAACCATTTAAAATTTTAATCATGATGAAATACAAAGTTGAAAAAGACGAATATTTTAAAGATTCATCTTTATTATTACTTGAAAATAAGTCAGAAAAAATTAATCATTTGTTTGTGGCATATAAAAAAAACAGGTTCCACGCCAGGGTTATTTATATGAATGACACCTCTAATTATTCACATCAAAATCTTTACTTATTTAATAAAGAAAATGGTGATTTTTCTATTGTAATGTTTAGTAAAACATATGGTATAAGTGTTACAAATAAAATATATTCACACGAAAAAAGACTTTTTTCTGTGATATACAAGGAAGGTAAATTTTGGTGTGTTAATAATATGAATAAGTATAAGCGTGGTGTTAAAGCATTAACATTGTTTCAAATTAGTATGTTACTGGGAAATGATAAAGTCTTGGATATATTGAAGGAAAGGTTCACATGGGTTAGGTTTATGTGTGAACACAATGTATTAACCAATGTTTCATTTAACACCATAGTTAATAAAAAACTATATTCATTAAAAAAGGCGTTGAAACATGAATATGGTACGACACACCCAGTTGCTAAAATAATTCACAATTCGGCTAGTAAGAAAAATAGTAGATATAACTTTAAAAAAATGTTGAACCACTTAAAAAATGTTGAAGCATTAAAACCAGATTGGTTAGAGAATGAACATAGTGACTTATTTTTAGATTCTGTACATATGGCAAAGATTCTTAATAAAAAAATAAATTGCTCATGGTCTTTAAGAAGGCTTAAGGAAGAACACGATAACATGTCTAAGGATATTTCAGAAATTATTTACCATGAATCTGATAGAGAGTTAAACATAAGGGCTGTTTTTAGGGAATTTGAAGAATATTCAAACTTCAACATGATTAAGACAACTAAGGGGTTGTACCTTGAAGGTAAAAAACAGGCTCATTGTGTTGCCACATATGTTAATTCTGTTGAACATGGCAGATGTGCCATTTATACCTTTAATGAGTTTACTGTTGAAATTCGGGAACATTGGAAATCATCCGAAAGATTAATGCTTCAACAATGTAAAGGGTATAAAAATTGTGAACCACCAGAACATCTTAAAACCTTCATACAAAATAAGATTAATTCTTTTAATGTAATTAAGGTTAGTACAGACCCAGTTAAAGTTGGGGATGGTGTTAAGATATTTGAAGAGCTCCCCTTTTAACCATAAATTTCTGGGTTCTGTTTACCGAATATCCTTATGATTTCACCAGCCTTTGCATTGGCATGATTCTCCAAATCAGAACCATCTGCCCCTTCACTTGGGTCACCAACAAGTTCACCATTTTCATTTTGAGAGTGGTGAACTAATTCATGGGCAACAGAACGCATTACATCAACAATGGCCCTATCTTTTATATAAACACATACAATATTATTATCAATCTCATAATATGCGGTTGTTACAATATCAACCTTATCTCTTGTTAATCTAACCTTAAAATTCTTACTGAGTGATAGATAATCAACAACAAAGTCTATGAATTTTCCCATTAACACCCTATTGTTCATACTTTCATTAAGTAATTTTTTTATATAACTCTTCATAAGTATTTTAATTTTTTTTCAAGTTGTTTCTGTATTTTAGCCAATTGACTTGCCCTTTCTTTATCTCTACCTCTAACTGCCTTAATTTTTTCATCTTTAACCGCATCAATTTTTGCTCTTATTTCTTTTTCATCAGTATCCATTTTCATCACTTTCCCCATCCTCTTTTCTTTGTTTTTTATTTCATCTTTTAATTTATCATGTTTATAATCAAATTTTTCTGGTGTTTTTTCTTTTGAAATAGCCTTAGCCTTATCATCCAAATATCCAACTTCTTTATCTATGAAATCAATGATTAAGTCTTTATCTTGGTAAAGCATATTTAAATATGCGTAATATTGTTTAGTTGGTTTTCTACCTATTTTGGCTAAGTAATTGTTTATTGGTATAAATGGTATTGGTAATCCTTCAAACGCTCTAATAATGCTAGTTAAATTACAATCATGAGTATTATCATCCTTAAACACACTAAGTGTATTATCTAACTTAAACGTGTAGGGTTTCCAAGCCCCCAAATTTTGAGTATAATTTTTTATATCGTTAACATTTTTAATGTGTACGTACTTTGTTTTAATATCTTTACCACTTAATGATGGTAAATCTACCATATAAATATTATTTTTATAAAATTTTGATAATACACTATCGCCACTACAAATTGTGAAGAATATTTTATCATCACCAAACTCCCCAACAACTTTAAATAATAACTTAGTACCAGTTGTTAATGTTAATTCTAACATATAGTTTATATATGTTTCTTTAAATCCAAGAGCACCTTTTTTCCTTATAAATCTAGTGTTACCAGTTTGACTATCCTTAACCCCAATATTTTTAATTTTAGCATTTGATTCCGCACCCTGTATATTTGGACCCCCAACACTATTTTTTCTTATTTTAAATTCAAAATTACCATATTCTATATTAGTGTCCACACCAAATAGTTGACTTTTTTCCTTATCTGTTAATTTAGAAAATACTTCTGACTCCAAAACTCTTAGGTAAGCCCTAAAGGTTTCAAGTGTTCCATAATTAAAATAATATACCCTATCACCACCTCCACCATAATCTGGTTTACTAACTCCAGTATCTGTAGTTTTTTTATTTTCTAATAATAATTTTAATCTACGCCTTATAAAACCCTTCATAATATTTATTTTAAAATCTTTTTATATAAATATTTGGGTTTTAGATAAAATTTGTTATATTTGTATATTGATAAAATTTTGGGTCGGTTCAGCGGCCCTAGGTTGAGGGATTTATCCACTCAATAACCAATTATATATTATAAGAAGGGCTGAACTAACAACTCAATTAAACAATATGTATTATTCATTTAGAAAAGATAAAAGCGTTGGGGAGTTAGGTGAACGTATCGTAGTTGAAGATTTATTATCATGTGGGTTTAAATTTATTAATGATAATAAAAATAACAGATATGATATTAAAATGATGAATAAAGATGGTAAACTTTTATATTTTGAGGTTAAAACTGATGTGTGGTGTATCCCATCTAAAAAAATAGAAGCACCCTTTGGGGTTATAACAATACCACCCAGAGACAATGGTAATATGTTTATTGAGGTTGAATGTAGAGGAAAACCATCTGGGTTACTTACAACTATTTCAAATTATTTTGTTACGTATTACCCATATTATAAAGAAATTTGGTATATAAGTGTTGATAAATTAAAAAAACTAATAAATGATAATGATTTTATTAAAACAGAAGAATCTGGCGATGTAAATAGTAATACTAAGGGTTATTTAATAAATAGATTTGATTATCGTGATTTTTTTAAAATAAGGATAACATCACATATTTGGGAAGATTAAAAATTTTTATGACAAAATTAACAGTAGAACTAATACCTAAAACATGTTTTTATAGTAACGTGCGCACACTACTACCTAATAAGTATTGGGATTTACTTAGAAAAGATTCTTACGAAAAAGCAAATAATGTATGTGAAATATGTGGTGATACTGGTAAGAACCAGGGTTATAGACATAATGTTGAATGTCACGAAATATGGCATTATGATGATGTCTTTAAAATACAACGCCTTGATGGTCTTATATCACTTTGCCCCAAATGCCACCAAGTTAAACACTTTGGTAGAACCAGCGCAATAGGTAAACAACCAGAAGCATTTAAACACATGGAAAAAGTTAATGATTGGGACCACAAGGATTGTGTTACTCATCTTAAAAAAGTTATGGGTAAATGGATGGATAGGTCAAAATATAAATGGCACCTAGACTTAACATATTTAAAAGAAAATTTTGAAATACCTAAGAAATTAATTACTGAGGCAGAAAAAAAACGAAAATAATGTTGAACAAAGCAACGCTTATGGGGTGGGTGGCAAACAACCCAAAATATTTAGATAATGACATTCCTACACGAACCTCATGTAGATTCAGATTAAAAACCAATAAAATTTTCACAAAACAAAATGGTGAAACAAAGGAATATGAGCAATTTCATAATATTGTAATTTGGGGGGTTAATGCGAAAATAGCACAAGACCTCATAAAATTCGATGACTTAGTATTTATAGAAGGTAATATAGATACAAATATCTATGAAGATGATGATGGAATTGAAAAATATATGACAAACATACAATCAATAGAATTTAGATTAATAGCAACCAGTGACGAAAAAGAAAAATATAGTAACGCATTTAATACCGATAAAAAAAATGACTTACCTTTTTAAATACCCCCTAACCATATTAATGCTTTTTTACCCCATTTTAAGTAGTGGGCAGACCCTACCAAGAAAGGTTGACACCAACGACCAAATACTACATTATAACGGGTATATAGTGTCATATAATGAATCACACGAACAAGCTAACTGGGTATTTTATACTCTTAATAAAGATTCGTTTAATTGTGATATAAGGTCGGTGAGGAAAAATAACTTCTCAACTGATTATGATTTTTTAACAACCTCTTCTTATTTGGTAGACTATAAAAATTCTGGGTATGATAGGGGTCATTTAAAACCAGCAATGTCAGAACCATGTAATCAAGATAAACTTGATGAAACATTCAATATGGTTAATATATCGCCACAAGCACCATCATTTAATAGGGGGGTTTGGAAAAAGCTGGAAAACCACGTTAAGAGACTTGTGAATACTTGTGATAGTGTTCATGTTTATACTGGTGGTATATTAAGTTATGATTTAGAAAAAATAGGTGATGTGTCAATACCAGAACAATTCTTTAAGATAATATATGTGTTTAAATCTGGACTTTTACATAGAATTTCGTATATAATACCTAATGAAAAAAGTGATGAAGATATTGATAACTATGAAGTTCCTTTTGAGTTTTTAGAAAAAATGGTAGGGTTTGATTTTCCATGATAATCAAATACTATAATATTTAGATATTATATATTTTAATTCATCATCACTTGTATTATACATAATCTTAAGGGTATCAAAAACCCTAGAAAAAATAACATAATTATCAGATGGTAAAAAATATATACCACCATCTATGTCAACACCCCTTTTAAATCTTTTTTTTAGTTTAATTCTTTTAACTGGATAGGACATATCTAAAAAATTAAACATTAAATCAATCATAATGGTGTTAAACTCTGTTGTTGTTTTTTTAAGCATAATTATAAATATATAAAATGAGAGAACGTTACGATAAGTTAATATACTATACAATATGTGAGTCTCTATATAATAATATTAATAAAACTAATTACACATCATTCGTTAATATGTGTAATAATTTATACTATAAAATAATTGGTTTAAGACCATTATCAACAGAGTTGTATAATTTAATAACTGTATCGTCAAATGATATAAACCTTTTTTATGGGTTGAATGATGCAGATACGATTAATTATATAAATAACTTTATAAGAAATAAGATGTGGGTAGAACACTATGAATGTGTTAGGGTATTAAAAAATTATACAAAAAACTCATACCAATAAAAAAAAACTATGAAAAAACAATTACTATTAATTTTTATGATGGTTAATTCTGTCATCACATTATCACAAACACTACCAGATTCAACGTATGAAGTTGAATGGAATTTACTTAGAAATACAACTGAACAACAAAGTTATTATAGGGCAACTACAAATGATAACTGCGCTAATGCGACTAATCTTACTGTTGGCGCACCTTGTACAAATGGTACAACAGCAACAAACAGTGTTGAAGCTGGTGAAGCTGCGGCTTTTCCATGCAACGCCATAGGTGGTGGTGGTGTGACGGCAAGAAGCTCTTGGTATAGATTCAATAGTGGTAATTTAACCGAGTTAAATCTTTCAATAACAAGGCCAGGGATTGGCACAAATTGTGGGTACCATATTTCAGTATACGGGCCATTCGCAAGTGGTGGGGGGTGTTTACCAACCGCAGCACAGTCAATTTATTGTGAGTTTTTTCTGGACTTATTTGACCCAGCATTTCATTTCCAAATAAATAGTCTCACACAAAATTCAGATTACTTAGTTCAAGTGATGAATGAGGATTGTGGTGGTGGAAATAATAGAACAATTGATTATTGTCTTAGTGTCCAACCAGTACCATTAAATAATGTTCCAGGTACACCAACCCTTATAGACCAATGTGGTGTTGTTTTTAATGGTACCAACATTGGTTATTCACCTACAAATAGTCTCCCAGGAAATGAAAATCTTGATAATAATGTAACAACTACATGTCCAAGTTGTATAACTATAAGTGATGATGTGCCATATGTCGTGAATAATGATTCTTGGTTTTCTTTTTGTTCGACATATCCTGGATTATGGAGTATAGATTTTAATAATATAGCTAATTGTGTGTCTGGATATGGGCTACAAATGACTATATTCGTTGGTTCCCCAACAAACTTAACAGTAATTGAACATGCCCCATCACCTTCAGCACCAGGCTCGTCTTGGACATCGGCACCATTTGCTGCGGCAGCTGGCGATTGTATATATTTGGTTGTCGATGGGTTTGCTGGTGACGAATGTGATTATTCATACACACTTAATAACTTAAGTGGGGGTTGTGATATACTCCTTTCAAATGATTTAATATTAAAAACTAGCCTAATCGGTAATGATGAAGATGTTAGGTTAGAATGGTCGTATGAATCTATTAATGTGGATTATTTTAATATAGAAAGAAGCCTTGATGGGGTTAATTTTTATTATGTTAACACCATACAGCAAAACATAGCAAATCAATATGAATATATTGATGGAGAACCACTAAACCACGTTAACTATTATAGAATTAAAGCATATTCATCTAACAACATAATATATTCAAATATGACCGTTATTATCTTAAATAAATCTAACAAGATACTTGTATACCCACAACCAGTAAAGGACAACTTAACCATAAACATCAGCGAATTGGGGGTGTCTAACGTAAATGTTAGATTATTGGATATATTATCAAAAACTGCCTTTAATAAAAACTTTTTTGGGGTGAAGGATAAATTAAATATTAATTTAGATAAATTAATAAATGGGGTTTATTACATGTCAATCAAAGACTTAGACACAAATAAAGTGTTTTTTATTAAAATAAAAATTGATGTAGATAAAAAATAAGTCTTAAATGTTTTGTTTTTTAAATAAAATAGAGGTACATTTGTTTTATTAGTTAATTAAATAATTTAAAATGAAAAAAATAGAAGAAGAAGTAAAAATTTATTATACCAAATTTGGTATTGATTCTTTAGGTTGGTCTATAACTAACAAATGCTTTTATGAAAATATCTCAAATACAGATGTTGTTAGATATTTAAAGGGTATTTTCACCAATAGTGATAGATTTGAACATCGTTTCATAAATAAAATGAAAAATGTTCATTCAAGAATGCAACAAATGCTTAAGGATGGTGAATTAGATAATTATGACCACGCAAATCCAGATGATTTTATTTGTTATGACCAGATGGATGACTTGTTAAAGATTTATGATGAGGTTGAACCATTTACATATGCAGAAGCCTTTAAGATTGAAGAACAAGAATTTCAAAATATGGTCTTCGGGTCAATTGATATTGTTCAAATGATAAATGAACTTGGTCACACTAGAATTAAGACAGAAGGACACCCAGTTAAACACAAAAAGTTTGATATTAATGGTGAATTCCTTGGTTATGAAGAATATGACAACATTTATGAAGTGCATCAAGTTAATGGTGAAAAACTTGGTCTTGAAGAAGAGATATATGCTCTTAAATGTTGGTGCACAACGACAAATAAAGAACATTGGTTGTGGATTGAAGACGAATATAAGGATAGCCCCTTAGAAGCAGTTGCCTCAACCTTTAGAATACATGAAAACCTAATACCTCATATTAAGGAATTAAAACGGCAAGGTGATGTGTTATTAGTTGAAATGCAAAAGGATATTGAACCAGAAGGTGAAATTATCCCACTAACGTCAAAACAATACTTTGACTTACTAACTTGTCAGTCATAAAAAATATTTATAAACTATAATAATTTTAATTTAAAACAAAAAAATCATGAAAAATTTTGTAAAAGAAGTCCTTGAACCATCAACTAATACACACACGCTACATGCTAAAAATGTGGTTAAAAAAGAAATTAGTGATGGTATCCTAAAACTAACCATAACTGGTGAAGGCATTGTAACGCATGGTGAGCATGGTACTATTAAAACCGAATCACCAAATGTGATTAAGTATGTCCAACAGGAATATAACCCTGTAACACGTAAACTACAAAACGCTTACGATTAATATCCGAACTTAAGGGTTGCATACATATCCCCTTCATATCTGTGTTGGGGATATTTTTTTAATTAAAAAAATATAAAAATATGAAAATGTTGGATAAGATATATTCCGAAGATGGTAGATTAAAGTTTTATATGATATTTTTTCTATGGATACTATTATCATTCTACTTGTTTGGCTTTAGAAGTACAATATATGATTTATTTGGTTTGACCGTGTTAACAATACACGCAATTGGCTTTATAATTTACAAAGCTACTGCCAAATGATTATTAAAAGATATGATTTGTTAGGTAATCTATTAGTCAGTGGTGAATCTAATGATAATAATGAACCACATGGTTACTGGGTGAGATACGCAGCCGATGGTAAGTTAAAATACAAAGGAAGGTATAATAACGGAAATCCAGAAGGATACTGGGAACAATTAATGATAAATTCAAAATTTACTATAAAAGAATTTTATATATGAAAAAGAATAAATATAAGGATGGTGAAAAATATGGCGTTTGGGAAGATTATTACCCCAATGGTCAACTAATGTATAAAACTAATTATCTTAACGGTAAAAAACATGGTCTTAGGGAAAGTCACTACTTGGATGGTAAGTTGAAAAGTAGTGGCTCATTTAATAATGACAATAGGGTTGGTACATGGTTAGAATATTATAATAATTGCATATTATGGTCTGAAACTACTTATTTAGATGGTGAGTTACATGGGCTTTTAACTCAAAATTACGTTACAGGTAAACTTTCTATGAAAGGTAATTATAACCATGGTATTCCAAGTGGTTATTTTGAGTCCTATAGATTCATAAATGATAATATATTAAAACATAACACAGTATTTAAAGAATTTTATCTATTATAACCAAAACGAAAACTACCTACCATTTTGAGACAATAATTCATTTTGGTGTGCAGTTCCATTTTGGGGTAACCAAAATTTATAAATTACCCATAATTCGTTGCTAATCAATCACTTATTATTTGGCCTATAAATTGACATGTAGTTAGTAACAAAACTATTAACCCATGCAAACATTTTCAAAAATTTTTAATTTATTATTAGTGTGTCTATTATCCACAATGGGTATGTTTGGCCAGGATGAATTTTATTCTGTAAATACACAAACTCTAAATAATTCCACCGCAATAAATCAACAAAATATAGTTATTGAGTTATCTATATGGTATGTTGGGTTAAATAACCTAGATAGTATCGAATTGTTAGTGCCATTGCTAAATGGTAGTGCTAATACCAAACAAATACCACTCTTACATACCTCTTATTCGCAAAATATTATGGTAAATATCCCACTAATTGGTTTAATTGACGAAAGAGACCTAATAACCACAATTGGGTCACTAAAAAACGAATCCAATAGATTAAATAATTAGTTATTTATTTTTCCCCATTTTATTCAAAGTATCTAATCTTTTACCTTTAGTTGATTTGTGTATATTTTTTAATTTTGCATATATACCCTCTTTTTTATTCTTACTCAACGCTTTTGAAGCTTCCGACCCAGATGGTTGTTGACCATGTATTAATAATGCAAAATTTTCATCAGAACAACAGGCTATTGTATCATCGTAATCAATTGGTAGTCTTAATTCCTTAGCCTCTTCAACAGAATAAACAACTTTCGCATACCTTAAATTATTTGATATTATTAAATCTTCATTGTTTTTGTCAAGAGATGCTATTAATTCCATGTTTTTTGGTATAGATGACTTATTACTTAACCAAAAATTTAAAGATGTTGTGTGGGTGTAAAATGTTGTATTTGGTATTGCGTTTGCCACATTAATCCAGGCTTTTAAATAATCATTACTAAAGAAATCGCCACCTTCGTGTATCCTAAAAACTGGTACCTTATCAAAACCATAATATTTTAAAGACTCTATAATTAAATTAGTCATACCGTCAATCCCATCACTCTTATTTGCACCCCTTAATAAATCAAAATTATTGAAAGCATTCTTACCAGCCGTAGTGTGATATTGTGCTTGCTGTCTTGCTGCATAACACATGAACTCAGTACCCTTAGTCCCCTTCAATGACTTCCCATCTTTAAATTTTTTACCAGTTCTTGCTGCAAAATTTTTACAAATTGTAGCCTGTGGACATGTATATCCAGCTGGTAAAGACATATAAGGCCAATCTAATTTTGCATTACCCTTGCTCATACCTAAAACACATATTGGTTCTTTTGATATCTCGTCTGGCTCGTCATAACCAGAATGTGCGAATGGGTCAAACTCATTTAAACCCTCTCTAACCAATAACTTTATATACCTCTTCATAATACTGTTTTATTTATTTATAAATATACCAAAAATTTGTATATTTATAATTTAATCACCATATTTATATATAAATACATAATATTATGAAAAAGAATAGAATACTAACTGAATCTCAAAAAAAACAAATAAGTGATGATAAACAAAAAAATATCATTGAAAACTTTGTAAGTGTCTTTAATAAAATTAAAAGACTTAATGAAAATGAATTAAGTAATGAATTACCAGAAGAAGATGAAATATTTGATGATTATAACGAAATAAAAAATGATGGTTGTGGTAATTTTATATATGAGCTTTGGGGTACTTACCCAACTGGTAATTCAGACACTACATATGAAATTAATGTGGTTGTAGAGTTTAAAATAGAAATACAAGGTGAATATTATAAGGGTGACTTAGAAACGGAAGAGGAATTCCCAGAATTAGAACTTGTTGATGTTGATTTTAAAAAAATAGTGCTAAATATGTCTGATAATCCAGATACCACATTTGAAACCAATAATCAAGAACTAATTAACATAATTAAGGATAAAACTCAAGATGTTATTGAAGGAATGAAAAATAATAATCAATTTGAATTTGATTGTGATGAGAATTATAGAGATTATTAATGTTAAGGACATTAATGTCCTTAACATCCCCAACCCACTAAATATTCAATATTATGAATGAATTAAAAAAATTCCCCAAAACACATAAGGAATTGTTTAGACTGTTAGAACCAGAACTTAAAGAACTCCTATTTAAACAATGGGGCGCAAAACAAAACCCTAAATACCACCCAGAAGGAAATACTCTAAAACATATTTTTATTGTTGTTAAAAGAGCATTCATTAAATACCCAAATGAACCTAATATGATTATGGCCGCACTATTCCATGACCTGGGTAAAATGGATACGTATAAAATAAACAACAAAACGGGTAGACCAACAGCCTATGGACACGAAAAAGTAAGCGAAGAATATGTTGAACAATTTAGACCATTTATCGAATCATTCGAAAATACAAATGTTGATACAATAAAATATATCGTAAAAAACCATATGAAAATGAAACCAAATGTATGGGATGTGATGAAACAAAAGAAAAAAGATAAATTGGAAAAAATGACCAACCCAGAAACTGGTGAAATCATTGATAACCCAAATTTTAAATCCCTTAAGGATTTTGAACAATACCTGGATGGTGGTGGAACAAACCTAATGAAAGAAATGATTAGAAAAAGATTAAGAAACTTACTATTATGAATGAAAGAGTGGAAAATGGTAGTGTGATATGTGACAACTGTAACTGGGAATGGACTATAGATACAGGTGGTGATGATGTTTATTTATGTCATAAATGTAATCATGATAACACCCCTATTTCTAAAAATGATGGTGGTGGAACAAACCTAATGAAAGAAATGATTAGAAAAAGATTAAGAAACTTATAATGTTAAGGACATTAATTAATCCACTTATCCTTATTTGTTATGTCCATATATATTTTGCCACCATCAACATCATCATAATATAATTTTATCTTTACTATCTCATTCTCAAACTCATCCTTTTTATTTCATTAATTTGGGTCAACATAAACCATTTTAACACTAAGAGCTTTAACAGCCATAAACCTATGATTCATATCGGTTAATGTATGTTCTTTATTATCGTCCCAATATTCTAATATGTTTTTAAAACCTTGATAATACTCTGGTTCCCAATAATACCCATAATCTTCAATATCCTCTTCATCAAAATCTGATAAATAATCTTCACCGTAATACTTATCCAAATCATTTATATTTTTTATTTTAGATAAAATATCATCAGTAATACCGTAACTTTCAGAATCATAACTTAACGAATCTAAAGCATCATATAATGAAAAATGCGCTTTACTATCTTTAACATTAACTAAATCATACATTAAATCAAAATTATCACCTTCATTCAAGTATTCTATCATCTGTTCAAGATTATAAGCACCACCTAATGAACTCTCATTCACTGGGAAAGATTCTAATATACCACCATTTTCTAAATATTTAATATATCGCTTTACTTGCTCATCATAAAACTGATTCTCTTCCGTATGTTCTATTTCACTAACATAAGCTATTTTATCACCACCATTGGTACTTAGTTCGTAGGTAATACCATCTACTCTTTTATATCTATGATAATCATCTGGTACAACCCTAGTAATGTCATACTCGTCACCGTCATCTTGGATATAATACTCAACCACCTCATTTAATAAACCCTCTCTAAGTAATTTCTTTATATGTAATTTCATTTTATATATCTTTTAAACCTATTCAACTCTTCAAATAATTTATAATTTGTAAATTGTGATGCAATATTATCCAACTTAATAAAACCACTATTCGTTTTACCTGTCTCCTTATTTGTTATGTCCATATATATGTCATCCCTTGTAGGTCTAACCCTATTGAAATCAATCCTTACCTTTACAATGTCATTCTCAAATTCATTATTCTGGGTCATGTCAAATTTTAAATCACGCATTATCTTACTTAACTTCTTAAATACATCACCATGCTCTTTTTCCAAATACCCCACATCAGTACTTCTAAAATCTTCAATTTCATCCTCATAATATTCCATAAACCATTCAACCAAATCACTTTGAATATTATCATAAGCCAATAATATTTCATCAGTTTCAACATTTAATAACTCCCACTCCAAATTTTGTATTTCCTCATAAATATCACGATACTCAACTGGCATATCAAATGTATCTTGAAGAAATTCTTTGAAATTCTCCATATCATATTCATCATAACGAATTAAAAATAATAAAAATATATTTAAACTTATCTCATTAGTATCTATTTGAAAAAATCCAGAAGACTTATTATATACATTGTCCCTAGCATCTGTATTGGCTGTGCTTTTAGCATTATATATGATATCGGATATACTCTCCAAAAATTTATCCTTCTTTCCAGAATCATTAAATAACATTTTCAAAAACTCAATATCATAATTTATATTCTTTTCATCTAAGAATTTTTTTATATCTAAACCCTCATCGTTAAATTCCTTTATCAAATGCTTTGAGTTCTTTCTAAAAATTTCATCAATATTACTTCCATAATACTCCAAAGGTTCTTCCTCATCAATGTAAGGGTCATTATCATAATAATGACTACCTATGTTATCGTATATACTTAAATCTTCATCATTAAGCTCTTTAAATTTAATATCATGATAATTTTTTGAAGGTATATCAATTATCTCAAAATCACTAGAATTCAATGCGGCATTTATCTTATCATATTCACTAGTCTTTTGAGCTTCTAAAAATATATTAATAATTTTCTTATCCTTATTTTTATTAACCAATGCACCAATGATTTCCTTCCTAATATCATTAGTTATTAATTGTCTACCAACCATAGTGTCCAATTCACTATCACTCAAGTCATCCAAATCACCCTTCAACTCTGGATTGAAAAATAATAAAACCTCCCTATTGTTACCCAAAAAATCGGATTTATTTATATCACCATCATTTTTATTCTTAAATTGATTGGATTCAATATGAAATTGATACTTGTTTGAATTATCTTTCTTATCTATTAATGTATATATTGTACCCCTACCAGCATGACCCTTAAAATGATTAGACCTTCCCTTATATGATGGATTTGTAGAATATTTACCCCAAGCTGTGCACCATTGAGTCCCAGAACCCAATATACATGCCCCCCTTTCCGTCTTCGGTTCAAATATTAACCACCTGTCACCATTATTTAATAATTTATAATCCTCCTTCTCCAAAGAATCAATTAACTTTGTTATATCCGTTTCACCTGGAGAAATAATATAATCCTTAACCATTGCATATATATCTGGCAAATTACCCACAGATTTTATATTTAATGGTATCTGCTTCGCATATATAATGCCCAAGTATTCATTGGCCTTTGGTAAATCCTCTAACTTTAAATTACCCTTCTTGTACATATCCAATAAAACCTTTGCATACTTCCCAATCTTCTTTATTTCACCCCCCTTCTTCTTTGTCTTTGGGTCTGCCGAAACAATTTCATTGAATACCCCCTCATCAATATCAGAATAATACTTCTCCCTAATCTGACTAACCGTTATCTCATTTATAACCTCTTCAAATAATTTTCTTAATCCTTTCATAAGTTAATTTATATTTATTTATAAATATATAACCATTATGAAAAAATACATTAAAAACCTATTAAGAGAATCTTTACTAATTGAATCAATAAAGAAAGAATATATAGGGCAATGTGATATATTAAGAAGAAATTGCACAGGTGAAGATAATTGGCAAGAAATGATGGAAAAGAAAGAAGAAATACCATTTAATACATTCTTTAATAATGTGGACATGTCAAACCTTCTTGATGATGACGAAACCCCAGAAACCTTTCATCAAGATAACCTTCGCTCAGACCCAGATACAAAAACATTTAAATCAACTTGGGGAAATAAAGAAACACTATTCTATCAAACAGCTGGTTTCGAATTTATCTTTGTTTAATCATAATCTATATTCAATATACCGTTTAAATGTTCTCCAATCCAAATCAGAAATACCTTTATATCCCTTTTCTTTAAACATTTGATTCATTTGTTCAAAATCATAATCCTTATACTCCTCAACAAATCTCTTCCCAAAATTTCTTGATATTTTTTCTATTTTTACCACTGGCATATAACTACAACCCAACATCATTGCAGCCATTGCTCTATGCCTACCTTCTTGGGTTGGTTCATTATTTATATAATACCCTATTGGTATTTTACTACCACCTTTAGCTCTTTCTGCAAATTTTCTTGCTTTTTCTTCATTATATGCACCACCCAAAGCATCATCATAACTTAATCCAAACCCTCTAGCAATATGATGAATATATTGCTTTGGACTAATATATTCTAATTCATGAATCTCATCCTTATCCAACATGAAATAAATAGGATGTTCCATACCACCAAATCTACCACTAAAAGCAGACTTCATATCAAAATACTTACAGCAATCACACTTAGGCTTGATACCATTTAACATCATATCTATTTCATGACCACCAAACTCTTCCCTTAATACCTCCTCATATAATTTATATAATTTCATAATCTAGATATCTTTTAAAAATTTATTTAATCCCAATATTCTTTCCATTCATCAAAACTATCTTGTTCGTCTGGTGTTAATTTTCTTGGCACCCCTTTAATTATTTTCAACATGAATTCTTCATCATAACCATAACTACCAGCAGCATTTTTAATGATAAAATCAAGGAATGTGCCATGACCTTTAATCTTTATGTTAGGGTTATATATAATATCAATATTGCCAGAATCAACCAAGTATTTAATAACTTCAAACTCTGGCTCACCCTCCATTTTTAAATTCTTTAATTTATATGGCATTGTCTTCAAATATATTTCTTTAGCTTTTGATGATAAGTCTTTACCCCAAAAACCCATAAACTTATTATAACGCTTCATAAACATTAATTGTATGTCTTCTGGTAGCTTATTATACTTATCAACAGACGTTAATTCACCATTTGTTTTTAATATTTTTAATAATTCAGCCTTAATATCATCATATCCCGAAGAAGCAACACCATATTCAATTTTACAAAGGAAATCTGGATTCTTAACTTCCCTTGGTTCTGTATCAATCTTACTCATATCATATATAACTGAACCATGTGTGGTATTATCATATTTATATATATTACTTACGTTAACACCATTATATCCATTCCATTCCATAATTCTTGTTGACATTGATGCAAATGATGACACCTTATCATATTTTATTTTTCCCCACTCCACATTCTTAACATCCTTATGTCCTTTCTGGAGTATTCTTATAAATTCTAAGTATTTTGGTAAATCTAACCCTATCTTGTTCATGTTATGTTTAAGTCTAACATAAGTTTCACCAACATCACTATGTAAATTAAATTTATCCAAATATTGATTACCCACACTATAAAATAACTCATTTATTTCTCTAAGTGTCTTATATAGAATCTCCCCATGTCTATCTGAAGTTACTCTATATAAGTTTTTATATAAATCCATATCCACACGATATAAACCACCATTAACTTGGATTAACTGTGGATTGTTTTTACCACCTCTAAATTCAAACTCTGAATATTGACCGTACTTATCGTCAGCATCCCTCCTATCGTAACATTTATATGTTGAGAAATATAAACCAGAACCAAAATGACCAGTATCCCTACCACTCATACTAAAAATATTATCTGAACCATGTGGTTCTGGCTTTTTAGTATCTATATCACCACCCTTACCACCGTAGTGATAATTATACTCAGCTTCACTCAATACCTCCTCATATAATTTATATAATTTCATATTAATCCTTGTTTAAATTTTATTAAGTGTTTCATTTGTATAATTCATTAATACTTCTGTCATCAATATCAAAAGCTTTTATTTTACCATTTTTATCAACACCTAGATTATCTGGTTTTATATCACTAGCTTCTATACCTAAATATCTATAAGAGTGGTTAATATCCTCCATATCACTAATGAATTTTAATATATCTTCATCTAAATCCAGTTCGTCAGTATCTAACATATGTAAATATTGTATTGGTAGTTCTTCATTACTAAGTAACTCTTCTACTCGATAGTATAGGTCTTCTATATCGTAATCTTCTTCTAATTCTTCCATAATAATATAGTTTTGGTTATCTACTATATTAGCGGCATAGAAATTAACAAAACCATCTAACGCTGGGACATCTTTACCAACTAATTGTTTAGCAAAGTCAAACTCACTTTTAGACCTGGTTATTTTAAGTACTCTACCATCACCTATTGAGTGTGCCTCACCAAAGTCACCACTACCCATATATGACAATTCTTCTGGGTCAATATTGTTTTGTCTAAAGAACTCTTCTTTACTTAGTGTATTAGATTCAAGCCCTTCTCTAAGCAATTTCTTTATATATCTTTTCATATTTATCCTTGTTTTATTATAATACCTTTCTATCCTATTAAAAGTTTTTGTAATAATTTTAAGATATAGTCTGGTGGTTTATGGTCAATAAAGTTATCATTTTCTTTAGAACCCTTTACCCATTCAGCGATATCTGCAATTTGGTTGAAATCGTATTCTGTATCATAATTATACTCATATTTTTTAGCTATAACCCCCCCCCAAATCTCCCAACCTTTTTTATATCCAAGATTTGTTATATCTTGGATAAACCCCATAACATTTTTATCTTTAATTTTATCAATCATTGATGGGCTGATATGCTTATTTGCTATACCTAAGAAATATTCTTTTAATTCTTCATGTAGTTTAATCAAATTATCAGATAACTTGAGCTTTTCCAACACTATCACAAAGAATTCTTTACCTCTAATGTTTATTCTATTAACTAGATAAATGTTTGCTATATGTTCAAGAGGTTTTTTCATCACCTTTTGTGAGTTAATAGCTTCCGTTTTATCCTTTGTAATTTTCAAAACTTTATTATCACCTATATCATGTGCATACCCAAACATACCACCACCGATATACTTAGAGTTCTTAATATTAAGTTTATCTTTAATGATTTCTAAAAGATTCTTATTTGGTGTCACTTCAATTTCCTCTGGATTCACTTCAAATTCGTCAAAACCATCACCAAATCCAAGGTCAAATACACCCAAGTTACCATTTGGTTTTAATCCCCAGTTACTATCGTTCATATAATCACTACTAATTACCCCATATTTTTTTTGCTCGTCAATAACCCCCATTATTTGAGATATTAACCACCCTAACTTTCCTTTGGGTAAAGTCACTCCTTCTATTGAACCACTTTCATAGTACTGCCTTAATATACCAGACAAAGTTTTGTTAATGTTAAGTATATTATTATGTCCCTCAACCAATACCTCCTCATATAATTTATATAATTTCATATTAATCCTTGTTTTAAAAATCTAAAAGCTTTAGCCTACCATTAGCATCATACCCAATATTATTATTAGTTATATCCAAGTTTTTCATTTTTTTACCTAACGGTGATTCTATAATTCTTCTAATAAAATCAATATATAGTTGTACTTTTGCTGATTGGAAGAATAAACCAGTCTTAACTAATTTCCTAACTAACTTATCAATGAAACCCCTTCGATTAGCAGAAACCCAATACAACCTTTCAATAGCAGTATCCTTTGTCATATATTCTAAGTCTGGATGGTTAACTTGACCCAATATGTTAAATATCTCGTTTTGGTCATCTCTAATGGTATCAGTTTTTAACTTATCTATTATTGCATACCTATCATTTACTTCATACACTTTTGCGAACAGATTAGGATTATTTTGGAACGCCTCAATATGACTAGTATCTAAATTAGTTTGTACTTTATCAGATGGACCCCACTTATTCCCATCCTCTCCACCAAAGGCAACCTTAACAATTTTTTTAGGGTCATTCTTGTGTTGAAAGATGAAATGGTCTTTACCCGAACCAATTAAATCTCCAACCATATTCTTAGTTTCATCATCTAATTTAATTTTAGGTTTTAATGGTTCAAGATTCTCCCTAAGCAATTTCTTTATATATAATTTCATATTTATCCTTGTTTAATAAATTGATTAAAGAATCCTTCATCTCTAAGCCTTTTCATTTGTTTTATTTGTTTTGGGTGAAAACCAGAATATAGTAAGTCTTCATCATCCACCTCACCATTAACAAAGTCCAACATGATATCATATTCTATATCACCAACACTTGGTAATTCCCCATCTTTCTTAAAATAATCCATACTAAAATCATCATTCGGTCTGAAGCTCGGAAAGCTCGTATCGCTTTTTTGTTTACTAATTTCTGGTTTTGGTTTCATGTTCATCATCTTAATGAAATCTTTTCTACTATATCTCACCCAAGTGCCACCATGAAGCATCTCTTTATGTAACTTCTCATTATACCATACGGATTTAATCATATTAGGATTTAAATCACCAATATATAATGCTTGGTTCTCTGAATTTTCAAATATGGTTGATGCCAATTCTGGCCTATCTGATTTTGATATATAATCATAAGGACTCTCTCCAGACTTTTGTCTGTTGATTAATCTTTGTTTTTCTCGGTCATCTAAATCCTTAAATGATTGAGTATATTCCCCTTGAACATAATAACTCCTACCACCAACCCATACTGGTGCCTCTAAATCAGATACCTTAGTTGAGAATTCTATGATTATACCACTACTTGAAAATTCTCGCTTAACAATACCAAAATTAACAGAAACAAATAAACCATATGGGTTATTACCAGATTCATAACTATATATTCTTTTGGCCCTAGCCTTACCATGTAACCCATTCTCTAAAATATTGGTGGCATCTTTAAGAGAATTAAACCCATGATAAACTATAATTGTTTCACTATCCTTAATAGGTTTATAATTTTTAACCTTTCCCGTAAAAGTTGTATCAATATACCTAACTTCACTCAAAAGTGATTCCCTAAGCAATTTCTTTATATATCCCTTCATATTAATCCCTGTTTTATTATAAATACTACTCACTAATATATAACCAACCTTTTTTGACAACAAATATAACAAAATATAAAGATTATTCCATACCTTTATCACACCTATCCATATTTATTATAAAATATATTAGCATTATGAAAAAATATATCAAAAATCTATTAAGAGAAAATCTTATCAATGAAAAGTATGATATATCAAACGATGAATTTGGTAATTATATGGTTTATAAAAAAGGAGATTATAAAATTTTAGTTAATTCTGAGTATTCACCAACGCATATTACGTTATGGTTTGATAATTATAAAGGCTGGGAAAAAGTTGGTGCTTTGACTGTTAATGTTTCTGAACGTAGATTTAAGTTTGATGCTGATTTTAAAAAATATTATAAAGTTTCAGAAATAGAAATTAAACCAAAACATAGAAATAAGGGGTTTGGTAAATTGATGTATAATATACTTATTGAAATGCGTGGTAAAGAAATAAAAGGGGTATACTCATATCTACCAGATAGGGTTAATAAAACACAAATACCAAGTATATATAAACATTACAAAACTATAACTCAAGATGATTATGAAATTATTTTGTTTTAAAACATATCCCATATTATGAAAAAATACATAATGATGAATTCTATATGACCATCTTTGATTATACACAAAATTATGCAATACCCCCTGGTGACTTAACTAAAACAAGCTCCTATGGCTATATTAAAAGAAATGGTAATGATGATATCGTATTAATAGATTATGGCCTAGATGCAGATGTATTCTCAACACACTATTCATAAATTATCCCCACAAAAAAAATATAAAAAAATTTTTACCCATACCCCCCTAAAAATATATCAAAAACCCTTTACCCCCCTGGACAAAAATATATGTAACCCCCCATAAAAATATATAGAAAAAAATTCCAGAAAATTTTTGTTCACGACTCCGAACCCGACCTGTACAAGCCATACGGGAGGGGGTATAAGAGAGTTTACATAGGGGGGTCTCAGAGGGGGGTATATAGGGGTCTCCCCTACGTTATACCCTATGGATAGGGTTACACACCAAACATATATTTGAGTAGCTTAAAAGGGCAAAATATGGACATATAACTTTTTTTATAAATTGATTAAAATAGGGCAAAAAAAAAGCTACCTAAATTAATAGATAGCTTTTTTTAATATATGAAAAAAAGTTTATTT
>TARA_R110002126_G_scaffold11550_10_pt1 | contig 30666 bp, 27 predicted proteins | sample TARA_R110002126 | Tara Oceans TARA_R110002126 (sample SAMEA4397536) | marine metagenome | biome: Polar Biome; feature: [DCM] deep chlorophyll maximum layer (ENVO:01000326); material: water (ENVO:00002006), including particulate matter (ENVO:01000060) such as... | depth 30 m | reverse complement strand
GACTGGTGGAACAGGCTCTCAAGGTACAACTGGAGGAACAGGCTCTCAAGGTACTACCGGTGGAACAGGATCACAAGGTACAAGCGGTACTAATGGATCCCAGGGAACAACAGGAGGGACCGGTTCACAAGGAACAACTGGAGGAACAGGCTCACAAGGAACAAGTGGTACTAACGGTACTAATGGTTCACAAGGAACAAGCGGTACTAATGGTACAAATGGATCACAAGGTACGACTGGTGGAACAGGTTCTCAAGGAACAAGCGGTACAAATGGAACTAACGGTTCTCAAGGTACAAGTGGTACAAATGGAACTAACGGTTCTCAAGGTACAAGTGGTACAAATGGAACTAATGGTTCTCAAGGAACAACAGGGGGAACAGGATCACAAGGAACAAGCGGTACAAATGGAACTAACGGTTCACAAGGTACAACAGGAGGAACTGGTTCACAAGGTACAAGCGGTACTAACGGTACTAATGGTTCACAGGGTACAACAGGAGGAACAGGATCACAAGGAACAACAGGGGGAACAGGATCACAAGGAACAACAGGAGGGACTGGTTCACAGGGTACAACAGGAGGAACAGGCTCTCAAGGTACAAGCGGTACTAATGGATCCCAGGGCACAACTGGTGGGACAGGTTCACAAGGTACTAGCGGTACTAACGGTACTAATGGATCTCAAGGAACAACTGGTGGAACAGGCTCTCAAGGTACAATAGGTTCACAAGGAACAACCGGTGGAACAGGAACACAAGGAACAACAGGGGGAACCGGTTCACAAGGTACAAGTGGTACTAACGGTACTAATGGATCTCAAGGAACAACAGGTCAAACAGGTTCTCAAGGAACAAGTGGTACAAATGGAACTAACGGTTCACAAGGTACAAGTGGTACTAACGGTACTAATGGATCTCAAGGAACAACAGGTCAAACAGGTTCTCAAGGAACAAGTGGTACAAATGGAACTAACGGTTCACAAGGTACAACTGGATCACAAGGAACTAATGGTACACAAGGAACAAACGGAGCACAAGGAACAAACGGAGCACAAGGAATAAGCGGTGCAGAATGGGATGGAAGCCACGACGGAAATGCAGAGATAACAGGATCACTAATACTAAAAGCAACCAGTCCAGCACTCAATTTTGAATCCGGTACAAACGAAGACGGAACTATAAACTTTGGAGATGCTGCAGACAGTAACGTAGGTCGAATAACATACGAACACTCAACAAACAACATGATATTCAGTACCTCTGACACTGATCGTATACATATCAACTCAGGAGGTTCTATAAAGTTTGATGCATATAACTCAACTAATAACACCGGTACTCCAACATACCTATTAGGTACTGATGCTTCCGGTAATGTAGTAAAGACGGATGCAGCTACTCAAGGTACAACAGGTCAAACAGGCTCACAAGGTACTACCGGGACAGCTACTCAAGGTACAACAGGAACACAAGGTACAAGTGGTACTAACGGTACTAACGGATCTCAAGGTACAAGCGGTACTAACGGAACTAACGGATCTCAAGGTACAACAGGGGGAACCGGTTCACAAGGTACAAGTGGTACAAACGGAACTAATGGTTCTCAAGGAACAAGTGGAACTAACGGTACTAATGGTTCTCAAGGAACAAGTGGAACTAATGGTACTAATGGATCTCAAGGTACAAGTGGTACTAATGGATCTCAAGGTACAAGTGGTACTAATGGTTCACAAGGAACAAGCGGTACTAATGGTACTAATGGCTCTCAAGGTACAAGTGGTACTAATGGTTCTCAAGGTACAAATGGTTCACAAGGTACTACCGGAACAGGATCACAAGGAACAACAGGATCACAAGGAACAACAGGAACTACTGGAACATCAGCAACAGCAACTGTAGGAACCACCACCACAGGCGGTGCTGGAACAAACGCAGTAGTAAACAATGTAGGAACAACCTCAGCCGCAATATTAGACTTCACCATACCACGAGGAGTTCCAGGCGCACAAGGTATAACAGGAGCACAAGGAACAGTTGGAGCAACAGGGTCAGGAGCACAAGGTACTACTGGTACAAGCGGTTCACAAGGAACAAGCGGTACTCAAGGTACTACTGGAGCAACTACACAAGGAACAACAGGTTCACAAGGTACTAGCGGTACTAACGGTTCTCAAGGAACAACAGGTACAGCTACTCAAGGAACAACAGGCTCACAAGGTACAACAGGGTCTCAAGGTACTACCGGAACAGGATCACAAGGAACAACAGGGGGAACAGGAGCACAAGGAACAGATGGAGGATTTATTACCAATTCAAATGCACAAGTTAATTCATTAGGAGTAGGTACTTCACCTACAAACACCGCCGGAGAAATAGTAACCAATGGTAAGATAGGTATAGGAACTACTTCTCTATCACACCAACTACACGTTGAAAGTTCCTCAACGAACGCTAGAACTGTTACAAAAATAACAGGAACAGGAAACATCACTGCTGCTCACCAGATTGTTTCCAACGATGCAGACCTATTCTTCGGAGCAGCAGACGGAGCATACACTTCTGTTTCCGAATACACCGGAAAACCATTTATGCAAGCAAACGGTGGAGACTTTGCTATTGTTAATATGACGAACGATATACAGTTCTATGCTGGAGGTAGAACCCTTGGAGACATTGCAATGACAATCACTACAGCAGGCGTTATTAATGTACCGCAAATGCCAACATCCACAGCCGGCTTAAATCCCGGTGACCTGTGGAACAACCTCGGAACAATTAATATAATACCATAAATAGAAGTAAAACAAAATGATAACTTACACCTGGAACTGCAAAACAGTAGACGTTCACCCGCTATACGAAACTCATACCGACGTAATATACAGAGTACATTGGAATGTTACCGGTATATCAGATACAGTAGACCCGGAAGGGAATTACTACGCATCTTCAACCATCGGTACGCAAACACTAAACACCGGTTCGATAACAACCCTTACACCCTTCGCCGACCTCGTTCATGCAGATATAGTAGACTGGACAAAAGCTACAATGGGGACAGAACGAGTAAATAATATCGAAGATAGCATTGAATCTCAGATAAGTAGTTCAATAACACCTACCAGCACTACACGTATAGTAGATTAAATCCGCAGAATAGAATATAATATTAAGTTGTTTTATACGAGAAAGTATCGTATATTAAAGTAAATGTTAGATAACCTAGTTAAACTTGTATTAGAAAGAGGAGGAAAATTAACCCCTCTAAAACTACCGGCAACCGAAACCGGAGGAACAGGAGTATGTAACCCCTCTATCTTTGTAGAAGCAGACGGAACCATCCTATGCAACATCAGACATGTAGGATACATACTATACCAATCAGAAAATAAACAACAATTTCAAAACAGATGGGGTCCTTTAGCATACTTACATCCAGAGGACGATGTCAACTTAAGGACAAACAATTACCTCTGTACTTTGAATAGGGAGACTTTAGAAGTAGAGACTTACAATAAAGTAGACACCTCCGCACTAGATATTACTCCTGCCTGGGAGTTTATAGGTTTAGAGGACGGTAGAGTAGTACGCTGGAATAGTAAACTATACCTTACCGGAGTTAGAAGAGATACTAAACCAAACGGAGAAGGTAGAATGGAACTCTCTGAAGTAGAGTATAAAGACACGGAAGCAATAGAAGTATCCAGATACAGAATAGAAACACCGGAAACACCAGACTCGTATTGCGAAAAGAATTGGATGCCTATAAACGACATGGAATATTCCTACGTTAAGTGGACTAACCCAACAGAAGTAGTACAGATAGATCCAATAACACAAGAGTACAAGACCCTAATAAAGAAACCTTTCAAAGAACTCAACATTAAGAAAGAACTCAGAGGAGGTTCATCAGTCGTAACTTGGGGAGAGTATAGATTATGCATCGTACATGAAGTAGATTTTTGGATGAATGAAAATAATAACAAAGATAGTATTTATAACCATAGAATAGTAGTATGGGATAAAGACTGGAACCTAATAAAAACATCAGAAGTATTTAAGTTCATGACCGGTAGAATTGAATTCGTATGCGGAGCAGCAGTACTAGAAGGGGATTTAATTGTTACCTTTGGCTTTTACGACAACGCTGCTTACGCTTTAAGAATACCTAACGTAATAGTAGAAGAATTAATCAATGCATAACTATACAAACTTCATTAAAGATCCATACTCTCCAGAGATTAACTTCAAGCTAGGAGAACAATACCACTCAGAAGGTAGTAAAGCAGCAGCCTTAACTTACTTCTTAAGAGCAGCAGAGTACGGAACATCTAAAGAACTAACCTATGAAGCGCTTCTCAAGGTAGCATTATGCTTAAAGGAAGTTGAGAACCGTCCTAACTCCACTAGAGGAGCTTTTCTAAATGCCATATCCTATGATCCCTCACGGCCTGAAGCGTACTACCATTTAAGTTACGATTATCAAGAACAGGAGCAATGGCAAGAGTCTTATCTAGCAGCAATACAAGGTCTATCGAACGTATTCAATAGTAAGAATACTCAAACTAACATATACTACCCAGGAGAACACGGTCTACTTTTTCAAAAAGCAGTAGCAGGATGGTGGATCGGACAATGTGATGAGTCTCGAGAGTTATTACAACTACTACTCAAGGAGTATACACTAGAGGATAAGTTTACAGATGCATGTCATTCCAACCTATCAAACATAGGAGGTGAAAGGTTTTTCAAACTACCGTACTTAAAAGAAACACACTCAAGATTAAAGTATAGGTTTAACAATTCAGACAAAATAGAAAGAAACTACTCACAAGCATTTCAAGATATGTTTGTATTGACTATGTTAAACGGAAAAGAAAACGGAACCTATCTCGAAATAGGAGCAGCCGATCCCTTCAGCGGCAATAACACCGCACTTTTAGAAACAGAATTTAACTGGAGAGGTATTTCATTAGACATAGACCCTAAAGAGGTTCAAAAATTTAACAACGAACGAACCAATAAATGTATACTTCAAGACGCAACCATAGTAGACTTTAACGCACTATTAGAAAAGCAGAAATTTAGTAACGTCATAGACTACCTACAGTTAGATGTTGAACCAGCAGAAATAACCTACGAAGTGCTATTGAAAATACCATTCGAGAAATATAAGTTCGCTGTCATTACATATGAACACGATGAATATATGGACCGTTCCTTAAATTACAAAGAATTATCTCGACAGTACTTAAAAGAACAGGGATATGTACTAGTAGTAGGAGATATAGCTCCAGACAAGAACTCTAACTACGAAGATTGGTATGTACATCCAGACTTAATCAAACCAGAGATACTCAACACTATGTTAAACTCCGCAGAAGGTACAAAAGAGGCAAGCAGTTACATGACTCTAAAATAGACTTAAAACCTTCAAACAGTTACTGATTACCTTTAACCGTACTATTTATCATATATGGCCAATATTACAATCTACGACGGAACATCTCGATTCTACCCCGGTAAGACTCCATTTGGGTTTTACGACAACGATTATCAATTTCAAACCGATGCTGATAAAGTAGTAACGTTCTGTGCTCGTAGACTAGGATACCCTATAGAGAATATAGAATTACAAGACATAAACTTCTATGCAGCCTTTGAAGAGGCAGTAACAACTTACGGTAACGAAGTGTATGCTTACAAAGTAAGACAGGATTACCTTTCATTAGAGGGAACACCTAAAAGCAGTACAACCTTAAACACGGATGTAATTCAACCAAATATGGGATCTATTATTAGATTATCTCATCAATACGGAGCAGAATCAGGAGTAGGCGGAACAGTTGCATGGCATACAGGTTCTTTAGTAACAGTAGCTCACCAGCAAAATTACGACCTTAATGCATGGGCTCAAGAGTCCGGATCTATATCAGCAACAGATAGAATAGAAGTAAAGAGAGTTTTTTACGAAACACCTCCTGCAGTAACAAGAATATACGATCCCTTCTCAGGCAGTGGATTAGGAATGCAAAACAACATGGACTCATTTGGCTTTGGAGGAATGTCTCCTGCAATGAACTTCATGATGATGCCTATTAATTTTGACTTACAAAAGATACAAGCTATAGAATTGAATGATCAAATTAGAAGATCACAATATACTTTTGAATTAGTAAACAACAGTTTAAGAGTATTCCCAATACCGAACGTAAATGGAGGTAGATTAAGATTTGAATATATAAAAGAATCAGATAGAAACTCTATAGCAGCTCCAGGAACAGAAGGTGGTGTATCAAACGTATCAAACGTACCTTATAAGAATCCAAACTATAGTGAAATCAACTCAATAGGTAGACAATGGATATTTGAATATACTCTTGCACTATGTAAAGAGATGCTAGGATATGTAAGAGGTAAGTACGGAACAATTCCAATACCGGGAGCTGAAGTAACCCTTAACCATGCAGATCTTATTACCGCTGCTACTTCTGAGAAGAATTTACTATTAGAAAAACTAAAAGGATACTTGGAGGAAACTTCAAGAGAAAAGCTATTAGAAAGAAGAGCATTAGAAGCTGATTACAAGCAAAAAGAATTAAATTTAGTACCACAACCAATATTCATCGGATAGTATGGCATTATTCGGAGAAGCAAGAGACATAAGTCTATTCAGACATATCAACAGAGAGTTGATGCATGATATAATATCCCAACAGGTAGTATACCATCAGTATGATTTAGTAGAGACGAATGTTAACATATACGGAGAAGCAGCAAGCGGTAGGATCTTTCAAGAACCTATACTACTTTATACATTAATAGAGAGAGGAGATGAATCTTCTCCAATCTACGATGAAGTTGTAACGTTAGAACAGAGTCTTACTTTTAGATTCTTAAGAGATGATTTAGTAGATGCAAAACTTGAATGTGAATTAGGAGATATAATACAATGGAAGAACGCTTACTACCAAGTAGACAACGTAATAGACAATCAACTATTCGTAGGAAAGAATCCTGACTATCCAAACAAAGATAGCACTGGGACTAACCCGTTAGAGACCGGTTTAGAGAACTTCGGAGCAAGTTTAAGTATAATATGTCAAGCGCACTATGTCCCTGCAGATAAGGTAGGATTAGACAAACAAAGAATGTAATATGAAGTTAGTAGATATAATATTAGAACAAAACCAAGTAGGGTATACCTCCTCTGAACCTACTTTAGTTAATAAAGAGACCGGAACTATATCATGGGACATAACTCCTACACCTCTTAAAGCAGCAATCGACTTATTAGACGATGCATTAGAGAGTCTTGAAAAAGGAATAAGAGATAATCCAGAAGATGAGAAGTTAAAACAGTATGAAGAAGCTTTTAGTAAATTAAAAAAATCATTAAAGACACATATTACAAGAAAGTACGATAAATGAGTAATAGAAAACCTATACCGAAAACACAAGAAGAGATAAGTAACTCGTTGGTTGAACCGTACGATAAGGAAAGAGGTAACCCTAATTCTATCAATACAAGAAACCAAAATAGAGCTCTACAAGTTTCTCAAAAAGGTGATGCAGGTAAGACTCTAGGTGTTACTCTTCAAGATCATGACGAAGCACTTCTATACTACCTAAACGAAGTTATTAAACCTCAAGTAGTACAAAACGGAGAACTTATAGATGTTCCTACAATGTTTTCATCTCCGGAAAAATGGAAATCGTATCAAAAAGACGGATACTTAAGAGATGTAAAAGGAGCTATAATGGCACCACTATTACTATTCAAAAGAGATTCTATAACAAAAAATAGAAGTTTAGCTAACAAGTTAGATGCTAACCTACCTCATAACTATGTAGTATCAGCCCAAAAGTACTCTTCAAGAAATGCATATTCAAATTTTGATGTACTGAACAATAGACGACCTCAAAAAGAATACCATGCAATAGTAGCACCGGACTATATGACACTTACTTACAAGTTTGTACTGTATACTTACTATGTAGAGCAGCAGAATAAGATAGTAGAAGCACTACAATATGCTTCAGACGCATACTGGGGTAATCCTGAAAAGTTCAAATTCAAAGCTACAATAAGTCAATTCGGATTCCAAACCGAACTAACAGCAGATAAAGAGAGAATTGTAAGAAGTACTTTCGAAGTACAATTAAACGGATACCTTGTACCAAAAACAAGACAAAACGACCTTAACTCAATTAAGAAATTTAGTGCAGCAAGTAAAGTATCCTTCAACGTAGAAACCGTCGCAGGCGAAGCAGTAGAATCCACAGATGCAGTATCTATACAATTCCCAGGATCAGACGGAGAGACAGGAGATCAAGAAAACCTCAACTTCTCTTCCGCATTCTCAACCGCCTTCGAATAAAAAACCTATTTATTAAAGATGTCACAGCAAAATAAAACAACACTACAGCAAGGTATAAACGCACAACTCGCCGATAATACTACAGGAGATATATCCGCAGCAGATATACGGTCTACCGTAATCAACGTAACTGACAGTATGGTACTTAATAATGGAGATCAAGGAATGACCGGATCTCTAGAAATTACCGGGGATATAACAGCGTCAGCATTTATAGGAGACGGAAGTGCACTAACCGGACTATCTACTCAAGGAACTACCGGTGCACAAGGTACAACAGGTCAAACAGGTTCTCAAGGTACTACCGGAACAGGTTCACAAGGAACAACTGGGTCTCAAGGTACTACCGGAACAGGTTCTCAAGGTACCAACGGTACAAATGGTTCACAAGGCACAAACGGATCCCAAGGAACAACAGGTCAAACAGGGTCTCAAGGTACTACCGGAACAGGCTCTCAAGGAACAACAGGAGGGACAGGTTCACAAGGCACAAACGGATCCCAAGGAACAACAGGAGCGCAAGGAATAAGCGGTGCAGAATGGGATGGAAGTCACAACGGAAATGCAGAGATAACAGGGTCCTTAACAGTATCCGGTTCAGGAAACGTAAATATATTAAACGGACTCAACGTATACGGAACTTCTTCAGGAACCGAATTCTTCTCAACCGCATATACTAGTAACAGAGTAGTTTCAAACTGGTACGACCTCGGTGGTCCGAACCTACAAACTGAAATAGATCCAGGAAATATTACATTAACATCTGACTTTACCGACTTCCTAACACTTCGAGATAACGGAACAACAAAAGGCTTAAGTAGAGAAGCTGGAGTACGTTTTACTAGACTATCTTTTGAAACCGGAACTATCACCAATGACGGTACAATAACAATACCTAAAGATGTAACAGGAACTGTAGCTCTAACATCAGATACGATAACATTAGGAACAACTGCTGTAAATTCAATTACTCCAACAACAACATTAGCAGGATTAACAGATGTCAAAATTACAGGTTCATTAACAATATCCGGTTCTACCGTATTAAATGACGTTACAGGTTCCTTCACCGGTTCATTTCTAGGAGATGGAAGTGAATTATCCGGAGTACTAGGAGAAGAGAAGAGAATGGACTACACTCAACTTAACGTCAGTAGCTCACAAACTGTAGCTTACCTAAACGTAATGGGTCAATCCAACGCTGACGGTACTCAAGAATATCCTGCAGGAGAGCAAATGGGTGAAGCTGATAGACTAGCGAATGTCTACCATTTAGGTAGAGCTTCTGCTGTATTCTCTAATGGACAAACTGGAGTTTGGAATGATCAGTCTACTTGGGCTTGGACTAACTTTATATCCACCGAAGAGAACAACCTATGTAGAAGAGCGGTAGGACAATATAAGAACGGTACTACTGAATTTGCTAAAAAATGGCAAGCACGTATAGACGGTGGTGAAGCTCTACCAGATTTATATATTACTCATTTCTCATACTCTGGAAACGGATTCCATAAAGATGACGCTACCGGTACAAAGTCTAGATTCAATCCATTTGAAGCATTCGCTACTTCAAGAGAGAATATCTGGCACGGTACCCAAAAACTACATAGATGGTCATTAGAAAACTTACTAGCCGCTAACACCGGTGTAGTACATTTAGGAATACTTTACAATCAATGGGAACACGATAGTCAAGACGCTACCGCAGCTATTAACCACAGGAGCTGGGTTCAAGCTCTACTACTAGAACACGATAAAATCTCCGGAATCAGAACACCTTTAACTTATTACGTACCCAGTACAGACGGATTTGACGGAAGATTTTTAGGATGGGAAACATGTAAAGCAGGTTTTGAAGCTATTAAAGATAGACTAACTGTTGCTATTAATCCTCGAGAACTAGCAGCTTACGATACCTCTGTAACCACCATGAACGGATATTACGGAATATACCACGACGACGTTCACTATAATTCAGGTTCTCACACCCTACTTGCCGAACAAATGTACACTAAAGAAATGTACAAGGGTATATTAATAACCTCAACTACCATTACAGATCTAGTTCCCTACGCCCTATCTACAGAAGTAGCTGCAGCAATAACATTAGCAGCACCTAAAACTCTTCACAATGCTAATGAGTATGTTGGAGATGACACTATAGAGATAGACCTTCCGAATGTAACTCAACTCAGATCAGGTACAGACAGAAAGGAATGGAGAGTATCTAAAGAATCTGACGGTAAGAAGTACTTTAAGATGAACAATAGAGGTACACAATTCTTCTTCTCATTCTTCGAGGGATTACCTTCTGATACTCAATTCGGCTCTTTCGATATGAGATTTCAAGCTGGTTCTAGAATTAGTATCGGTGTTGTAATCGGAGTAAACAACACTACCGCCTCTACATACAAAGACACTGGTAAGAACTATATAGCTATCGGATTAGCTTGTGATTCAGACAACCAAAGAGCTACTGCTAGTACTTACGCAATGCGTATCTGGAGAATGGCTGCTGGAGCTACTGCACTAGGTGAAGCTACTACTTCTAATACTGGACTTCCTTTAGGAATAGGAACTAGTGGATGCAGTGACGATGTTGATATCAGAATACAAGTAGCTCCGGGCAACTCATCTACTACTCGTACTTTCACTAGCTATTACAAACTAACAACCTCTGACACTTACATTCAACTAATGCAACTATCTAACTTCGATGTCAGTACTGCCGAGGCTGAAGTACTATTAGGCGGTGGTATGGGTATTATTAGTGGTTTGAACGATCTAACTGCTACTACCGCTGTTGATACAATGAGAATTAAATCCTTTGAACTAATCTCTAACGAATAATAAAACAACAACCTTTTACCACTATAACATAAATTTTGAAAAATAACATCCTATTTATTATTAAACACTAAAGAAATGGCAGAAACCTTAATATCCGCAGGCGTCCTCGCAAGAGAGAATGACCAATCATTTATCACTCAAGGTCCCGTTACAGTTGGAGCAGCCATAATAGGCCCAACAGCAAAAGGTCCTGTTGAGATTCCAACAGTAGTAACATCGTATAGCGAATACCAAAACAAGTTTGGTAGTACTATTACAAGTGGAAGTAATGTATATTCCTACTTCACTTCAATTGCAGCTTACAACTACTTCCAAAACGGAGGAGAAACTCTATTAGTTTCAAGAGTAGTTAACGGTACTTACGCAGCAGCAACAACAACTCTAGACGGAGATGATAGCGATGTAGCAGTTACTTTCAAGACAATAGGCGAAGGAGTACTAATGAATAGTAGTTCTTCTGTTAACACTGACGGATCAATGGACAGCGGTTCTGCTGACAACGTTAGATGGGAAGTATTGAATAGCAATACAGGATCTGGAACTTTTGACTTATTAGTAAGAAGAGGAAACGATACAACAAACGATAAATCAGTATTAGAAACTTGGACTAATCTTTCATTAGATCCTTTCTCTTCCAACTATGTTGCTAGAAGAATAGGAGATCAAACATCTGTTTACACTGCAGACGGAACTAGCTACTACTTACAGACTTCAGGAGCTTATCCAAACGCTTCTAAATATATTAGAGTATCAGCAGTAAACATACCTACTCCAAACTACCTAGATAACTCTGGAGTTGCTAAATCAACCTACACAGGCTCTATACCAGTAGCACAATCAGGAGGATTTATTAACGCAACAGGAACTGTTAAAGATGCAGCTAAATTCTACGATGAGATAACATCAACCGACACACAAGGATTAGTAGGAACAGATTATACACAGATGATTAATCTACTTTCTAACAGTGACGATTATAAGTTTAACGTATTAATAACACCAGGATTATACGATACTGACTACACTACACAGTTAACAAGCATTATTTCAAACACTCAAAATAGAGGAGATAACTTATTCATATTAGATCCAGTAAAACATGGAATGTCAATTACAGACGTAACTAGCGTAGCAGCAAGTAGAAATACTTCTTATGCAGCTTCTTACTGGCCATGGGTACAGGTAATCGATCCTGACACTGGAAGACAGGTATGGGTACCAGCTTCAACATTAATGGCAGGAGTATTTGCTTACAACGATTCTGTATCAGAGCCATGGTTTGCACCAGCAGGCATTAATAGAGGTGGATTAGGACAAGTAGTTAGACCAGAAAGAAAACTAGCACAAGCTACTAGAGACACTCTATATACAAACAAAGTAAATCCAATCGCTTCTTTTCCAGGAACAGGAGTTGTAGTTTACGGTCAAAAGACATTACAAACTAAATCAACTGCTTTAGATAGAGTAAATGTTAGAAGACTATTAATAGCTATGAAGTCTTATATCGCAGGAGTTGCACAGAATCTAGTATTCGAACAAAATTCTGCTGCTACAAGAAACAACTTCCTTGCACAAGTTAATCCATATCTAGAAGGAATACAGCAAAAACAAGGATTGTATGCTTTCAAAGTAGTAATGGATGAGACTAACAATACTGCAGATGTAATCGACAGAAACGAACTAATCGGTCAAATATATGTACAGCCTACTAAAACAGCAGAATATATTTATCTAGACTTTAACGTAACACCAACTGGAGTAGCATTTCCAGCTTAAGTAAAATTAAAAATAACCTATTTATTAAAGATAGCACAACAGAATAAAAATAAACAACTATGGCAATATTAACTCAAGACGAGATTTTTTTCACCCAATTCGAACCAAAACAAGCAAATCGATTTGTATTGTATATGGACGGTATACCAACATATATGATCAAAGGGATAAGCGGACTAGGATTTAGCCAGGACGAAATCAAATTAAACCATATCAATACTTACAGAAAAGTAAAAGGTAAAATGCAATGGAACGACATTACTCTGCAATTATTCGATCCAATCACTCCATCAGGAGCTCAAGCAGTAATGGAATGGACTCGTCTACACCATGAATCTGTAACAGGTAGAGATGGATATAGTGACTTCTACAAAAAGAACCTTGTAATCAACGTACTAGGTCCTGTAGGAGATATCGTTTCTGAATGGGTAATCAAAGGAGCATTCATCAAGACTGCTAGCTTCGGAGACTTAAATTGGGATACTGAGAACTCTGCATTAAACATTGAACTTTCACTAGGAATGGATTACTGCGTACTTAACTTCTAAAAGAAGCCATAGCTGTATAATACTAAAGAAGAGCTCATCCATACGGATGGGCTTTTTCTGTTTTTATAAAAGAAGTTGTAGAGTAAGTAGAATAGTCCTATATTTATTATTAAAGATAAAATATGTGTGGATGCGGATGCAATAGCTGTGATACTAAACCAGCAGTGATACTAAACGAAAGCCTTGTAAAGAAGGAAATACTATCAGAGGGATTAAAATACCATTTAGATAACAACAAGCCCTTAACTGAACATCTATACAGAGCAGGTTCAAAAGAATACTTCAATCTATTTGCTGAAGCAAGATCCTATATGCAAGAAACATATTAGAATTCTCAGGAGAAGATTTAGAGTTATTAATAGAAACCGATCTCGGTCATCACGCATTATACGAAGGAGAGGCAGTACCTTTAGACTTCCCTATGGAATTAACAGAAAAACCAGGTGTTCCTCATTATACTAAAGACGGTAAGGAATGGAAAGGTAAAGTACATAAGATGCCTGACGGTTCATTAATGTCCGGTAACCCTCATGATAAAGACGGAAGCGGTCCTAATGGTGAAAGTGAAAAACTGAGTCACAAGGAAGATTTGAAAGAAGCAGAGTACCAAGGTAAAAAGGTAGAGTTAAGCAAGCCCAAGAGGGGAGGATCTAAAAAGTTCTTTGTATACGTTAAAGATCCAACGACTAAAAAGATAAAGAAAGTATCCTTTGGAGGTACAACAGGATTAAAAGCCAAGATAAACGATCCAGAAGCAAGAAGGAACTTTGCAAAAAGACACAACTGTGCAGAGAAGAAAGATAAGACCAAGCCGGGATATTGGAGCTGTAGACTGCCTAGATATTCAAAACTACTAGGACTAAAAGGAAGCTATACCGGATTCTGGTAAATGAAACCTTACATCGACATAGAAGTCACCGATAAGTACATTATTAGAGAGTTCAGCGAATCCATCGACCCTATAGAGTTACTATGGCACAGGGATAACGAGAACAGAGCTATTGAAATAATAGGAGAAACAGATTGGGCAATACAATTAGAAAATAAGTTGCCTACCTCATTAAACAATCGTATATTAATATCAAAGCATGAATGGCATCGAGTACTTAAAGGTACTGGAAGCTTAAGACTGAAGATACATAAAACGTGAACAAATCATCAAATCAATATCAAGAACTAGTAAACGGTATTAAAGATAAGTACAATGCAACGTACCTAGGAGCCGGAGACAATGGTGTAGCTTTGGAATTACCAAGTGGAAAGGTTATTAAGGTAACAACAGATAGTGTTGAATTAGAACATGCAGAGACACTAAAAGACACCTCTTCGGATGCAATAATACCAATAGAGAAAGTTAAGATAATAAGTAAGGATTTAGGTTATATAATAATGGCCACCGCCAATAAATTAACACCAGAAGAAGAAACCTTAATAAAAGATACTAGAGAAGATGCTGAATCCTACCTACTTGATGGAGATAAAGATGCATTAGATTCAATTAAAGATAACGTAAAACTTCTTAACCTTATAACCGGAATAGAGAAAGCATATCAATCAACCGGTATGGATATAGAAGAGATAGACTACTCAGCAGATAACATAATGAATTACAACAACAAGTTTGTTATGGTAGACTTATAAAAAAGTAAAAACATATATATTTATTAATATAAAAACAAGTTACAATAAAATGTCAGAATTTAAGTTCCCAACAGAAGAGATAGACTTGCCATCAAAAGGCTTACTCTACCCTAAAGACTCACCACTCGCAAGCGGTACGATCGAAATGAAGTATATGACTGCAAAAGAAGAGGACATCTTAACAAACCCAAACTATTTAGCTAAAGGTACTGTTATAGATAAACTACTTCAAGCACTTATTATTTCAAAAGTAAACTACAGTGACCTAGTAATAGGAGATCAAAATGCAATTATGATCGCAGCACGTATTCTAGGATACGGAAAGGATTACGAATTTAGCTACGGCGGGTACAATCAAAAAGTAGACTTAACAACTTTAGAAGATAAGGAATTTGACGAAAGTCTAATCACTCCTCATACAAACGAATTCATCTTTACATTACCGCACTCTAAAATAGAATTAACTTTCAAAGTACTAACCGTAGGAGATGGAGTTAAGATGCGAAAAGAACTAGAAGGACTTAAGAAACTTAACAAAGAAGCAAGCTCAGAAATGTCTACTAAACTGAAATATATGATTATCGCAGTTAACGGAGATAGAGATGCTAGCACAATACGAAGCTTTGTAGATACAGCTCTACTTGCAAGAGATGCAAGAGCATTGAGAGAATATGCAGCAGAAGTACAACCAGACATTAACACAGTAGTAGAGGTAGAAACAAGTAATGGCACGGAGGACATTGCTCTACCAATTACGACTAACTTTTTTTGGCCTGACTCAACAACATAGAAAGCAACTATTCGATCAAATACATCAAATAGTATTCCACGGACAAGGCGGATACTCCTTTACAGAGGTATACGAATTGCCAATACATTTAAGAAAGTACATCTTTAATACTCTTCTAGAACACTACGACAGTAAAAAAGAGAAACAAGAAGACGGTAATAGTTTAGCAGACCAGATTAAATCAGGAGCTATAAGCCTACCAGACCACATGAAAGGGAGTAAGTTAAAATACAACGAAGGATAGTAAAAACACTATCCTTCCCTATTTATTAATATGTCCGACAAACTAGATAAAGCCCTAGACCAGATTAACGAAAAAACTCAAAGAATAATTGAGAATGCTGCCGTGATGTCTGAAACCTTCAACGCAGTTGGAGCTAACATCTCAGACAGTATACTCACCCAATTAGAAGAATTAGATAATAAATCAAAAATAGCTGGAAGGACAATTAAAAACGACCTTAATAAAAGCTTTGCTGCATTTAACGGACTTGTAGATAAAGCAGTAACTAACCAAGAAGGTCTGAATAAAGGATCTCTTAAGTCTACAACAATAGCTAAACAGATATTAAAACAAGCAGAAGTTAGAGCAAAGTTTCAAAAAGACCTCGTAACAGCTAAACTTGCCGGTCTAAAAGTATCCCAAGAGGATGTAGAAGCAGCCAAACAACAGAGTAAAGAATCCGACAAACAGCTACAAGCAGACCTTGCCCGAGCCAAAGCTACCGAGGCAAAGCTAGGTGTTACCGGAAAACTTCTAGCAGGGATAAGTAAAATACCAGTACTCGGCGGATTAATAGACGCTCAAGAAGCGTTAGGAGAAGCTCAAGTACATGCAGCAGACGAAACGACTACTAAAATAGGAACAATGGCTGTAGCCTTGGCGAGTGTTGGAGAATCAATAGGGAAAAGTTTACTAGATCCATTAACCCAAGGCGTATCCTTAGTGACTATGTTCAAGAGCGTACTCAAATCGATTGATGCACTAGTCTCTGATACAGCACGAAACTTCGGAACAAGTAATGCACAAGCACTCGAACTAAATAAAGGACTAACCAAAGCTGCTACAACCCAAGAAGGACTCTTTGGAACTACCAAGAACCTGAATAAAACATTCAAGGAAATAAACAATAGGTACGGAACATATGCAAAGTTAAGTAAGGAGAACCTACAGACCTTCACTAGACTCACAAAAGAAGCTGGTCTTTCCGGAGAAGCACTAGGAGAATTACAAGATACAACATACCTAACCAAAAATACATTAGAAGAACAGACTGTAGAGTATAAAGGACAGGTAAAACTATTAAAAGCAACTACCGGCCTTGCCATTAACGAAGCAACCGTCCTCGAAGGGATAAAAGACATCTCTGCTGCCACAAAACTAACACTCGGCGGTTCCGCTGAAGCAATGGCAACTGCAGTCTTCAAAGCAAAGGCATTAGGAGTGGAGATGAAAGACTTAGCAGCCATATCCAGCTCCCTATTAAACTTTCAATCCTCTATTGAAGACGAATTATCCGCTGAACTATTAACCGGAAAGCAACTAAACCTAGAAAGAGCAAGAGCTGCCGCTTTAGCAGATGACCAAGCAACACTTGCAGACGAATTAGCAAAGAATATTGGAACAGCAGCAGACTTCACATCAATGAACGTCATCCAGCAAGGAGCATTAGCCAAAGCAGTAGGTCTTACTAGAGATACTCTCGCCCAATCTCTAATGAAGAGAGAAGCAATGGCTGCTTTATCTCAATTTGAAGGAGAGACTGAAACACAGAAATATCAAAACGCTGTAAAACAGCTAGGAGTAGATGGAGCAAGAAAACAACTAGGATCCGATGCTCTAGCAGACCAGATGGAATCTGTTTCCTTACAAGATAGAATGACCGCCGCAGCAGAGAAGTTTCAAGAAGCTTTTGTACCTTTTGCTGAAAAAGTACTCCCGGCACTAGAATCTGTATTCGGGTTTGTAGAAAGAAACATGAACGGAATAGTAGCAGCTATGAAGATTATAATTCCAATGATGGTAGCCTACAAAGCCATCGCAATAGCAGCATCCATAGCACAAATGGCAGGAGCAGCAGCACTATCCGGTGGTGCAACGATTGCTATAGGATTAGGTGCAGCAGCAGTAACCGGAGCTACACTTATGGCAATAGGAGACGGAGACTTTCCAGCAAGAGGTGAAAACATAATATCTACTAAAGAAGGAGGGTTATTTAAGACTTCAATTAACGACGATATAGTAGTAGCACCAGGAGCATCTAAAGCACTAAGAAACAGAGGGGGTCAGCAATCAATAGAAAATACAGTTACAACAAATACTAACATAAACTTAAAACTAAACGGAGCAGTAGTATCAAATACAATGGCAAGAGATAACTACAAAACAGGAGGTACTATGACGGCAGGCGGTGGAAAAGTTGACTATAGCGCAGGATAGTGCATGAGTTTAATAAAAAGCTAATATTTATATAAAATAACAACAACATGGGATTACAAGATTTACTAAAAACAAAAGGCTCTGACCTTTCAAAACACGATGGAGCAACTCCACCAACCAACCCTTTGGCAGAACCAACATCTGCACTTCACGCTAAACCAGACGGAGAAGCAGGGTATTCATTAGCTGGAGGAAATTCTGCAGATGTAAAAAAAGCATACAACGAATATGAAGACGGAGTAGCTAACATTATACCACAACCATCAAAATTAGATTTGGACGGAAAAAAACCTAAAGGATATTCTCATCCAGAAACAGGTCAAACCTATCCTTAATGGCATTAAAAGATCTGATAACGGATTTAGGGTCCTTTTACGAAAGCAACCCTTTTGCAGCCAAGTATAAATCGAAGGCTGGACCTACGTATGCTCAAAAGTACGGATTCAATCAAAGAAGTTTAACTTTCGGAGATGATAGACCGGCTGGAGCAAGTAGTAAACAACCCTTTATCAAATCACCATTACCGGATGTTAACTCCGATCCAACATCTGCTACCGGACTATTAGCCGGTGTAACAAGGGAGATAACGAGTAGAGCAAAGGACTTAACAAGAATAAGTAAATTCTTAATATCCCCAAAAGGATTACAATTTATTGCTAAACAAGAACTACTCTCAACTCAAAACCCAATCGTTCCTGGGAAACCTAACAGATCTACACCTCTAAAAGGATTCTACAACCCTCTATCTACATTAGCACAAGTTGCTGCAAGCGGTACAGGCGTACATCTTGAAAGACAAGGTCTTCTCCCTGGGTTAGATAGTGCTGACAAGTACGAAAAGACATACTTAACACTGAGTAACGAAAAGAAGAGTAATAGATTAGAGAACCTGTATTTAACAAAAGTAGTTAAAAGTAAAGTCTCAAGAAGAAAACTAAAAACTACCGGTATTTCAACAGATGAAAACCTACTATTATCCTATCTCGGAGGTCCTGGTATAACAAAAACCAATATACAGTTCGCAGATAACAGAGTGTACGGAGTATCCAATACAGAAGGTAGAGGAATATTCACCTACACCCAAGAGCAACTACAAAGCCAAATCTCTAACGGACAAACACCAACCGGACAAGAGATAATGGAAGACTTCAGAAGTAAGATCCGCTCTATACCTGGAAATTACAAACAAAAGACTGTTGGATTATTCGATACAGAGACAAGAGACTACACCGACAGGCTCGTAAACAAAATATCAAGAGTAGGCATAGGAGATCCCGGTAAACGTAATAGAAACCGAAGCTCGCTATACCTTTCTGACTCAAGTACTATAGATAAAGTAGCAGCTCTACCATTATATAAGGGAAAAGTAGCAGATCTTAAAAGTCACAGTAGAGACTTCATAAGATTTAGATTCGAAGTACTAGATAACCAGGCAACTGGAGACGAAACTAGTTCCACCTACGTTCACTTTAGAGCATTTCTAGGAGCTATAACCGACAACTTCCAAGGAACCTGGAGCCCAACACAATTTATAGGTAGAGGAGATAAGTTCCACAGCTATACAGGATTTGGGAGAGATATCTCATTAACCTTCACAGTACATCCTCAATCAAGAGAAGAAATGAAAGCGATGTATCAAAAACTAACATACCTAGCTTCAACTCTTGCCCCTGACTATAGCGGAGCAGGAGGTTATATGAAAGGTAATATTACAAAACTAACCATAGGAAGTTACTTTTATAGAATACCAGGATTCATCACCAGCCTAACCTACACAGTACCGGAAAATGCATCATGGGAGATAGCATTCGACCAACCGGAAAAAGGACAAGAACAAGATCAAATGGAAGTACCTAGACACTTTGATGTACAGTTAAACTTCATACCTATACACAACTTCGCACCGCAACTAATGGATGGAACAAAAGATTACGCCCTCTTTACCCCAGACCAAGCAAACCAAGCTCATAAAAACACATACATACCTCCAAAAACAGATAATGTCATCAAAGACGAGGATGGAAATATAATAAGAATAGATAAAAAAGGAAACGCAATCGAATCGAGCGGAGCTGCTGCCAACGCAAAGGTAGACGCACTCGGTAGCAACAGTACAGTTCGAAGACAAATTGAACTAGCAGCAAGAAGGAAACGAGAAGTAGAACGTCAAAAACTAGCAGACCAAGCCGGAGCAATAGCAGCTTATGAAGCAACAGGAGATAATGGACCAGAAGATACTGGAGAAACATTTAATGTAGGAGAGTTATAGTTATGAGAAGATATTCAAATAGAGAACAGTATAAGACAGAAGACGGTAAGAGGTACCAAGGAGTAACTAGGTACCCTGAAATACCTGAAGATGAAAACGATACGTATATCATAACAACAGATGGAGATAGGCTAGATACTCTAGCAAATCAGTACTATAGGGACTGGAGTCTATATTGGATTATAGCAGCAGCAAATCCTAGCTTGCCTTTCGACAGTATTTATCCTATATTAGGAGTACAATTACGAATTCCTGCTAACGTAGAGGACGTAATCAACAGTTACAATAATATAAACAATGGATAAACTACTAGGACAGGTATTTGACGAATATATAGATAAGCAAATTAAAGTTAGGCAGAATAGCCTTGGAAAACCTCAAAAATCTACAGCCGATCTACAAGTGTTTAATTCAAGCACTCCCTGGATAAGATTAACTTCTGCAGTAACAATAGGTCCGAAAAAAGCACAACAGTTAGCAACTAACCTAGGAATAGGTATATCTAATATACAAGGTAACCAACTAGCAAAAAACCTAGTATTATTTGCAGGAAGCTCAACAGGAGTAGACGCTACTAGAAGAGGTGGAGTCGGATACGGTTTAGATAATGCTTATGGATTCCTTTCAGACAAAGAACAAGGATACAAGCCAATGCCCGGAGTAACCGGCATATCAACCACCTATAAAAACAACGGATCCTTAAAACAAGCACAAGTTACCCTAACATGCTTTACAAGAATGCAATTCGAAGCATTAGAAGCACTATATTTAAGATTAGGATACTCAGTAATATTAGAATGGGGCCATTCAATGTACTTCGACAATAAAGGAGAAAAACAAAATATGAGCTCCCTCTCCATTCCTAACATGCTATTTAATTCTAATAAAGATATTGCAGCAAGTAAGGTACATAAGAACATACTACTGAATAAGACAACTACTGGAGGAAACTATGACGGAATGTTAGCAAAAGTATCAAACTTTAGCTGGAGTCTAAATAGCGATTTAAGTTATAGTATAACTTTAGACCTAATATCAGTTGGAGATATAATAGACTCTCTAAAAATGAATATAGGAGCTACAGATACTAACGGAGAAGATTTATCTCAAGTAGTTAATGTAGAAGTATCAGCAGGTGTTCAAAACATTACCTCAATAGAGATAGATAAAAATACAAGTAAACTCAATACATTTCTATTCGATATAGTATCTGAACTAACCTCCAAAGAAGTACAGTCTGAATACTCCCGAGCAACACAAGACCAGTTAGTATTTAAGAACCTCGCTATAGCAGCTAGAGCAAACGTAAGAAAGGTAAGAGAGAGGTATCTAGAAGTAATAAAAGCCCTTATTGAAAATACCTCCACCAACTTCCTTGCAATACAAGGAATACTCTCAGAAAACCCTAACCCCACCTACGTACCAACCAAATTCGGACCAAGATTTACCTTTATCGAATCTACAGCCGGAGACAAGCAAAAACTCCTAGAACTCCTAGAAGCCGGAGGGTATACACTACTACCTAAATTCGGGTATGTTGTAAAACAGAACGGAAAACTTACATTCGGCAAGAAAGCCGGAGGGCTCAGCTTCTACAACTTTTTCGGATTCTATATACAAGAAGATACAGCCAAACCTGGTATCGCAACACTAAAAGTAAAATCTCCTCCAGATCCACATATAGCACAAGTACAAGAACTCCGAGACGGACTCGTTAAAATTGAAAAATTCTTTCAAGGACTCGCTGCCATCAGCACCGGAGACGCAGACACAGACAATATTAAAGATATAGAATTCCTTCAGGCTACCGTAGACAACGTAAAAGAAAAGGAAACTGTAACCCGCTTACTCGCACACGGATTTCTAGACAAAGATGAAAAGTTTGAATATAAGGATTTAGAAATATCTACTCTAGCCGTACTAAGACTTAAAGGAAAATAAAGAATGGGAACCTACACTAAATTTATAGAAGGAATTAAAGGATACGAGTTCGGTGGATTCAACGCTATCGAATATGCTGACGGAGGACAGGAAATATACCTTTCCTTCAAAGCATTATTAAAATGGATCGGAGAAAACATAAACATGTACTCCAATGAAGAGGAGGTAATAAAGATAGATTGGGAATCCAACAAACCAATGTTTATGTATTCTACTTCAGTATCCTGCAACTTGCAGACATGTTACATTCGAAACGGATACCTAGACACAACACCAGGAACTATAAACTCCACAAACACAGGAATAGGATCTTTTAGACCCATAGAAACCTTCGACAACGACGCCGACGACAAATACGGTAAACTTATTTTTGCAGCTAGAAAAGATGCAAACGTTAACTCCGATCCATCCTTATATCCGTACATTGGAAATATAAACAACATCTACCTTAATATAGCAATGCTCTCACAGCAAACTAGAGCTAGTGAAGAATCAAAAGGAGATACTAAAATATCTATCCGAGAATATCTTCAAAACATATGTAATGAAGTAAACAAAGCATTAGGGAGTATAAACGACCTACAAGTTATATCCGATGTTGACCAAGGAGTAGAGACCCTAACAATAATAGATTATCAGCAAAAAAGAATACGTGGGCTTGTGAAAGACGCTAACGTTACAACTATAAAAGCTCAAGGTTTAGGAAGCATGTTAACAGCCATACAAGCTCAAAGTAGCATTACCCCGGAGATAGCTACTATGATATCCGTCGGTGCACAAGCACAGGGATCTGCAGTAGGAGTAGAAGCAACCTCCTTTAGTAAGTTAAGCGCCGGCCTTAAAGATAGGATATACCCTACAAAAGGTATTGGAGAGGAAGGTAAGCAAGGTAAGCAGCAACCTGACCCTCTCAAAGATCGATTCTCCGGAGCATTAAAGAGCTACATGCAACTAGTAGGAAACCAAGTACCTACCCTTGGAGATACCTTCGGACCGGTATCTTTAGAATCTACAGATAAATCAAATATAGAGAATATAGCAGTTGAGTTTTACAAATCCGCTTTAGCTACGTTTACTGAAACAGGGCAAGCATCGACAGCGCTTATTCCAATCAAATTAGACTTTACACTTTACGGTATTAGTGGACTAAAGATATTTCAAAAATTTAAGCTATCCAACGACGTACTTCCTATATCTTATAAAGGAGATTTTGATTTTATAGTAATGGGAGTTAGTCACACAGTAAACAACTCAACATGGGAGACTAAGATAAGTTCTATAATATCAATTAAAGACCAGAACCTAGATAAGAAAACAGGTACTCACATACCAGTAACAGTTCCACTTATAGACCCAGCAAGTAGAATAAACGTAACAGGCATACTACCTCTCAACGAGGATCCAGCACCCCTCATCAACCCTAAACGTATCGGAAATTTAGGTCCAAGCAACAGCCCTGTCGCTAAAGATCTAGCTTCATTAGGATATAAAAATGCCCTACTACCTATGGCTCCAGTCCCAGTACTAGAGTTTATAAAAGAAGCAAGAGGAGCAAGTAAAAGCTATATAGACCCAGCAACTAAAAAACCTGGATATGCCCTACACCCAGCAGCAGCAGATGCTTGGAAAAAAGCAAAAGCAGAGCTAGATACTAAAGGTATATACTGTCAAGTGTATAGTGCCTATAGAGATATAGATCACCAAAGAGGTTTAAGTAAAAAAGCAGGAGGTGGTCCAACAGTAGCAAAAGGCGGTACTTCCGCACACGGTTGGGGAATGGCAGTAGACTTACAACCGCTGAGAGGACTTATTAAAGAAAGTCCTGCCGGAGGCCTACAAGCAAATCTAGAAGCAAGAAAAACTCAAACCTATAAAGACATCGCTACCGTACTGGCAAAATACGAGTGGTATAATCCATGGAGACTCTCCGATGTTAGCGGGACTGTAGATGAAGTATGGCATTTCGAATACTGGGGACCAGCTACAGCTACTTCAAAGTACTATTAATACTATTTATATTAAAGCCTAATGTACTATCCACAATCCAAAATAATAGTCGATCAACAGACAAACGGCCAAGAGCTCGTATATAAAAAGACCAGAATAGAGTATGTAGGAAAATACCACATGCTTGCTAACGGAAAAATCTACACAGGAGTAAATCCAAGAGACGGACAGATTGCAGAACTAACCTGGTCAGACGAAGTAACAATATTAGATGACTTCCCTGATTACGACCTAGTCCCACAGAGAATACTCCCCAAGTCAACCCGATACGACGCCATAAGGAGTAGACAGAATCTTAAAGCTCCTATGTCAGAACTTATAGAACCTCTATATTCAGCACCTACCGTACAATACCCTTCCTTTATTAGATACTTCCTTAAAAGAACAAATAACGCAATATTTACAGAAGTAAGTCAACTAGAACATAACGCTATAGTTATTAAGGATCCAAAATACAATTACGGAATCTACACTACATTTACAATGCCTTGGCAAACCTCCGGAGTAAACATAGCACAGATAAATGAAAAGATGGTATACCTTACCGAAAAGAGGAATAAGGTTTACGGTTTCTCAAAATACGTTACCGACTATACTGAATTCTCAATTTAAGTTGGATCTCTGAGATACTCTTCGTATCTTTATAGAGATAAATGTTCTGGTTAATAGAGACAAATACACAATTCGAAGAGTTAACTTTAAGTTCCCCTAAAGAACTTTTAGCAATACCTATACGTAAGCATTCTGAACAGCATCCAGGAATCTATACACCTCTATGTTTATACATTAAAGATATACAGACAGAAGAAGAGTACTTAATAAACTTCTACCATAGTGAGGCAATGCAAATAGAACATACGAAAGTTCTTGATTGGTTGAGTACAGTAGAAAGAATCTTTACATTAGATCGAAAAGCATTCAACTACTTCTACCGCGGTACAAATACCTGCTCTCTTCCGATAGTAAAGCATAATCCAACAAGAGCAGTAAACTACTTTTCAAGAAGACACTATAACGACCCAGACCTAGGTAATATAATACCTATAGTAAAACACTTTGAAGACTGCCAACTACAAGCTGAAAACCTAAAAGAAGCAATCTCCAACTTTGAAACTAACGAATTTAGAAAAGAAGTAGAGGATGTATTTTGGGAGATAGAAAGAAACGGAGTAAAAGTATCCGATAGTATAGATGAACACTTTAAGATAGAGAGACCCTGTCTTTCCCTTATCAACGAGTACGTACTAACACAGTATAATCTAAAAAACATTACAGGGAGACCTTCAAACAACTTCAACAATATTAACTTCGCTGCACTCAATAAGGAAAACGGATGTAGAAGCGTATTCATACCGAGAAACGAAACGTTTATGGAGATAGATTTAGTAGCGTATCACCCGACATTAATATCAAAAATAGTAAACTACGAGTCCCCTACTGGAGATATCTACGAAGATTTCGGGCAAGCATATGGAATGGATAGAGCAGAAGCAAAAGGGCTAGTATTTAAGCAACTATACGGAAATATCTTCGAGCAGTATAGAGACTTTGAATTCTTTAAGCTAACAACTCAATTTATAGATAAGCTATGGAAGAACTATCAAGAGAAAGGATATGCATACGGAGTAGGTAAGAAGTACATCTTCAAAGAGAAAGATCTTCTCAATATGAATCCTCAAAAACTATTTAACTATATAATCCAGAACTACGAAACAGTGAACAACGTACTGCTACTGCAAAAGATACTTAAGGTACTTGAAGGTAGAAAATCAAAGATCGTACTCTACACATATGATGCTATACTTTTAGATTTATCGAGAGAAGACAAGGATGCCTTGAGAGAGATAGTTAAAGTATTCGAAGATGAGAACTTAAAAATAACAATGAATGTTGGTAAAGACTACCATTCTTTAGAATCTTTCTGATATGTATAATAAAGTTTTAGAGGAATCTTTCGATATGGCCAACAATAAACTCCTATGTACCTTCGTACCCCGTGACGAAATAGATTCTTTTATAGAGGACCTTACATCAAGATATACAATACTTTACGGTAAGATATTCATTCTCTCCATACGAGATTCTGACGAATTTGCCTGTACCTACAACCTCGAACAACCAGATGTATATAGTATTCCAGAAAACACTATATCAGTACATCGAAAAAAAGAAAGTAATACATTATATACTATAAACGCTCTAAACGAACTTATCAAGAGTTTGAATGATGGAGTAGTAGATACAAGATATAGGATAGAATGGCCACATTACAGAAACACTATACTCCTAACCACACAAGGAGAATTAAAGTTTCTACGCACAAAAATATACGAAATAAAAAACGTATAAATAAGTTGCTTCCCGTCGCATTAGTACCTATATTAATGGTATTAAGAAATTAAAAGTTATTTAAGAACATGAACGTTAATGAAATCAAAGCAAAGCTAGCAGCATTGCAAACACAGAAAAGTGCCGGATCAGGTACGCCAAGAAAACAAAATTACTACAGACCTTCAGTAGGTAAAGAAGTAATCAGAGTTGTTCCATCGAAGTTTAATAAGTCTAATCCATTTTCGGAATTATACTTTCACTACGGTATTCACAAATTCCCAATCATCTCACCAACTAACTTCGGAGACAAAGATCCAATAGTTGAGTTTGTTAAGCAATTAAGAGAGACCAATGATAAGGAGAACTGGAGACTTGCAAGAAAGTTAGAGCCTAAAATGAGAGTTTACTTACCGGTAGTAGTAAGAGGACAAGAAGAAGAAGGAGTTAAGCTATGGGGATTCGGAAAAGAGATCTACATGGAATTACTTTCAATGGTAGAAGATGAAGACATAGGAGACTTTACAGACATCCTAACAGGTAGAGATTTAACTCTAACTACTCTAGATGCTTCTCAAACAGGCACAGGTTACAACAAAACAACCTTAAGAGCAAGAACAGCACAAACTCCACTATCAGAAGATAACGAAGTAGTTAAAACACTTATCGACGATCAACCAAATCCAGAGACTGTATTTACTAAAATGAGTTTCGAAGATATGAAGAAAGTACTTCATGACTACCTAGCTCCAGAAGACGGAGAAGGAGCAATCACTTCAGAACCAACCGTAGCATTTGATACACCATCATCACCTACTAATAAATTCTCTTTAGAGAATCAAGGTAAGAAGGTAGAATCAAAAGCAGATAAGTTTGATAGTTTATTCGAAGACGACAAATTGCCATTTTAAGATAATATATGGCAAAGAAACAAAGTAAATCATTAACCGAAGCAGTATCTGCTGAGCTAAAGAAAGGCTTCAACTTGAATAAGTTCAAGGAGAGCAAGATGCTCAACAAGAACGTTAGGTTTAAGGACCAGAAATGGATACCCCTCTCACCAGCATTCCAAGAAGTAACCTCTATACCGGGGATACCAATGGGACATATTACAATGCTGAGAGGGCATTCCGATACTGGTAAGTCGACAGCATTACTAGAAGCAGCAGTAAGTGCTCAAAAAGCAGGAGTACTTCCGGTATTCATTATCACAGAGATGAAGTGGAATTGGGAACATGCTATTCAAATGGGACTGCAGGTAGAAGAGACTGTAGATGAAGAGACTGGAGAAGTCCTAGATTATGGAGGGAACTTTATTTATGTAGATAGAGAAACAATTCATACTATAGAAGATGTAGCAGCATTTATACTAGACCTAATAGATGAGCAGAAGAAAGGATCACTTCCATGCGACTTACTATTCTTATGGGATTCTGTAGGATCTGTACCATGTGAACTTTCAGTACGTTCTAATAAGAACAACAACGAATGGAACGCAGGCGCAATGTCTACTCAATTTGGTAATCAAGTAAATCAGAGAATTGTAATGTCAAGGAAGGAATCTTCCAAATATACTAATTCACTATGCGTAGTAAATAAGGTATGGACTGCAAAGCCTGAATCTCCAATGGGAAGACCTAAACTAGAAAACAAAGGCGGAAAGACAATGTGGTATGATGCAACATTCATTATTACATTCGGAAACGTATCTAACGCCGGAACTTCTAAAATTAAAGCTGTAAAGAACGGTAAGCAAATAGAGTTCGCTAAAAGAACAAATCTACAAATCGATAAGAATCACATTAACGGAATAACTACCAGAGGAAAGATCATTATGACACCTCACGGATTCATTCGAGATGAAGATAAGGACTTGAAGGACTATAAAGCTAACAACCAGCAAGAGTGGGAGAGAATACTAGGAGGCGGAGACTTCGATATTATCGAAGAAGAAGCGGAAAATACCTCACCGGATTTGTACGATAAGGAAACTTAAAGCACATACACTCAAACAAAAATAAATTAACCCTTGCTTTCGCAGGGGTTTTTTCGTATATTAAAGTATATAAGATATGACAAAAGATTTAAGAGCACTTTTAGCCAACATTACAGAAGAGGAAACAACTCCTATTAAAAAGGAAGGAGAGAACTTTCATTCAAGAGTTCTAATGATAGACGGACTAAATCTATTCTTTAGAAACTTTGCAACAATAAACTTTATGAATAAAGACGGAGTTCCAATAGGGGGAATGGCCGGATTCTTAAGATCGTTAGGATCGCTGATACAACTAGTACAGCCAACAGGAGTATACGTTATCTTTGACGGACAAGGATCTTCAACAAATAGAAAGAACCTACTTCCAGAATACAAATCAAATAGAGGTATAACACGTATAACTAACTGGGACACCTATGATAATATAGAAGATGAAGGAGAGTCTAAAGTAGATCAAATAACACGGCTAATACACTATCTACAATGTCTACCCGTTAAGACAGGTATGATTGATAAAGCAGAAGCAGACGATATGATTGCTTACCTAGCCAATACCTTACCTAAAACACACGACACAGATGTAGTAATAGTATCCTCAGATAAAGACTACCTTCAGTTAGCTAGCCCTAAAGTAACAATCTACAGGCCTATTAGTAAGAAGTTCTACAGAGCTAAAGAAGTAGCAGACGAATATGGAATACATTCTGATAACTTCATAATATATAAAACACTATTAGGAGATAAGTCAGATAAGATAGACGGAATAAGAGGACTCGGTCCTAAAACACTCCTGAAGCATTTTCCGGAGTTAAAACAAACACCTTTAGATTTAGACGAGATATTTGAAATCGCTGAAGCAAAGCTTACGACTCATAAGGTATTTGCAAAAATACTACATGCAGAGGATAGCTTAAGAGTATCTTACAGGTTAATGGACTTAAAGAACCCTATATTAGATGAACGTCAGATAGCATACATCGAAGCATTAGTTAAAGAGGACAATAATACATTCTCTAGAAAAGAGTTTCTTGAAATGTACCACGCAGACGGAGTAGATCACTTTATCAGAAATGTAGAGGGATGGGTAACAGATACCTTCTTTAAGTTGGGAAACTTCAAATAAGTTCGTATATTTAGGTATAGTTAAAAAGAGTTATAAATTAAAACAGTTATAGATAAAAGAAAAGTTATATGAGTACATTAAAATCGCTAACGGATTACGGTCCAGCATTCCAAGTCAAAACCCTTGGAGCACTTCTAACCAGGAAGGAATTCCTACAGAACATTTATGATGTTCTAACGGATGAACATTTTCCTAACCCTGCACACAAGTGGATCATTAATCAAATAGTAGTGTATTGGAATAAGTACCATACAGTTATTTCAATGGAAGTACTTACCATCGAAGTAAAGAGACTAGATAATGAAATATTACAGACATCAATTAAAGAACAACTTAAAGAAGCTTACCGACAGGCAGATTCAGACTCCGCATACGTAGAAGAAGAATTCACCGCTTTCTGTAAAAACCAAAAACTAAAAGGAGCTCTTCTAGATTCTGTAGACTTACTTAACTCCGGAGAGTATGACGATATTAGATCCTTAATTGACAATGCATTAAAAGCAGGGACAGATAAGAATATAGGTCACGAGTACAATAAAGATGTAGAGACTAGATACAGAGAAGACTTTAGACC
>TARA_R110002126_G_scaffold92657_2_pt1 | contig 30858 bp, 20 predicted proteins | sample TARA_R110002126 | Tara Oceans TARA_R110002126 (sample SAMEA4397536) | marine metagenome | biome: Polar Biome; feature: [DCM] deep chlorophyll maximum layer (ENVO:01000326); material: water (ENVO:00002006), including particulate matter (ENVO:01000060) such as... | depth 30 m | reverse complement strand
TCTCTTCAGTGAGTTCAGTCTCTTCCTTTTTAGACAGGTCGTTGTCATAAAGGGAGTCCCAAGCGGCTTGTTTGACGATGCCTTCGATGAAGCTCTCGTCTACTTTGATATGTTCAGTCATAATGTTCCTTATAAGGTAGCTCAGGACATAGAGTGTCCTTACATACTATTTATATACCCTAGTGTTGGTATAATATTTTTTATTTTATTTTGTTAGTTAGCAGTGACAGTACTCTGTCCTACATCTGTAATAACATGAGTTCCTGGCCCAGCATAAGTATCCCCAACCCTACCAATGGCTATCCCATTAGCAAAAACATTAGGTGATGCCGAGTCTAGAGGAGGTGTATGCGGAGCGCAGTTTTGAGTAGGCGTACTGTGCGGATTCATAGTATCCCCTAGCCTAACCACTCCCACTCCCTCTACAAAAACATTGGCAGAGCTTTCATCTGATGTTTGGGTGGAAGGCACTTTACACTTCGGGGGGTTAGCATGGTCTGTGGCGACCTGTGCGGTCCCCTGTCCTCGGCAAATTAATGGCATTAGAATAGCTTCCCTTTGTATTCGGGGTTGAAATAGGGCCTCTCAGGGACCACCGTTTGCAGTTGCTCATCTTCTAGGTCAATCCCTGTTAGACGATCAGAAGTAATGTATGTTCTTTCTGTAGTGCCTACAAGAGGAGAGTATACCTTAATATCATTATAGACCCCATTGAATAGGCGGAACCTAATGTCCTCAGGAATCTGATGCATCTGAATAAACTGGGTGAGGTTTAAGAAGGAAACTAAATCTCCCATAGGGACTCTCCTACCGTGATAGCCATCCTCAAGATTGTAGTTATCGTCAATCCTTTTAATAGTATTGAAGATGGTTTGGAAGGTGGAGGCTACTGTAGTGAAAGCTGCTTTATCTTTGGAAAGGCGTACAGTATACTCACCAGTCCTGAAGTTTTTCACCCACCTCATTCCGTAAATGTTATCCTCTCCAGAGATATCCGTGCCATCAGTAACACTTTTAACATAGTTTTCACTCTGTACGGATTGGAAGGGGGAGTTAAGCATCTCAATTTCCCTGGTTATATTTACCCCAGGCTCGTAAGAGGTAAGAATGGATCTCCCCTGAAGGGGATTGTAATCTACTAAATCTGTGGGGGCGAATGCAAAGTCCGTATAGATTTGCCGTGGGTATACTTTACCATCTAGCGGAGCGGTCAAACTGTTAAAGGTAACCTTAATAAAAGATCTACTCTCTGCATCCACTGGGTTTAGAAGATAGCTCCATAGAGGGTCATCATATGAAAGATAGAAGGTAGCTCTAGGGCCAACGTAAGGGCCTACGATATCATTTAGAATAGAGTCTGCATCTCCAGGCTGCCATGCTAATTCGTAGGTCATCTCCGTCCCTGTTATCTCAGGAACAGCAACATAAGTATCCGTCAAGGTTTCTCTCATGCCAGAGAATATAAGGATCTCAGGGATTGTTGTGCCTACAGAACACACTTCAATATCCGTAGGGGATGGAGGGCTAGAGCTAACCTCAAAGGTAACTCCATTACTGGTTCCATTACTAAGTAACTCCTCAATTACGTTTCTTTGGTTACTGTCAAAGGCGTAGGCTATGGGTCTGTTAGAGGCAAGTGCTATATTAGCTGAGGTTCCGTCCTGTTTAACGATACTGAAGAACTCACTCTCCTGTTTGGGACTACCGATAGTTCCTCCGGTCAAGGAGACAGGTAGTTCATCATTATTATTAAACCGAACCCCAGTTACCAGCCCTCTTTGAGTTGTAATTGGCAAGGTGAGGTCAATATCCGTAGGAACCTGTCTAGTTCTTCTAACTACTGACTGAGAGTTTCCATTGCTTGTATAAACAGTAGGATCCAAAGATCTTCTTCCTTGTCTAATGAGGTTGTACGCTGCCTCTCGGCTGTTGTCTGTGTTAATTACTGGCAGGCCATTAGGCCACAGAGCTAATGAGGAGCGTGCCATCTTAATGATTAGCTCAGAACTATAATCATTAAGGTCTCCTTTAAGGATAGCTTCCCTAACTCCTTGCACTAAGTACTCGTCTAGGCTAAGAGATACTAAGTTCCTAGTCTTTATGAAGGCTAAAGCATCAAGCGTTTGTTGATTGAGGGAGTCTTTGATAATATTAGAATCATGTATGAATGATCCTGCTGTAACCCCATTGTATGGAACAAACGAGTCTCCTCCATTACCTTTAATAACATCGTTAAGGGTACTTCTAATTCTCTCATTCAAGATACTACCTTTACCACCAAAAGATTTTACACGCGCCTCTGCTCTCCGTAGAATAGTAAGAGAGGATTGTACAGTTACATTCCTTTCCACATCATACATTTGTTGTGTAGGATCATAGTCTAAGAATTCAACGAAGGGTTCTACCTTCTCAGATGCCATAGAATTATAAGAATCTCTTCTACCAGCAGTACCATTACTAGAGGGAAGGTTAGCACTAGGTACTCTACCCACTCCTAGAATAGCAGCTTGGTTTGTGGAACCTTTAGTAACGGGGGAAGAGGGGAGGTTAGAATTAGTGGGAGTTAGAGGTCGGTATATTCCGCCTCCGTAAGGATCATTAGGGTTGCTACGCACAACATGTCCAGGTAGGTTAGAATTAGTATTGTTTGTGAAACTATTCTCACCAAAATCTTGACCACCTATTTCAAGGCCACCATCAACAGGGTCACCATTAGGATCACTGTTAGGGCCTGGGGCAATGGGAGGTAGAAAGAAACCACCTCCACCACCTCCTCCTCCTCCACCAACCCCACCAGGACCAATGTTTCCACCACCATCAACAGGATCACCACCACCGCCGCCACCGCCACCGTTAGGGCCAGGAACAACAGGGGGTAAGAAGAAACCACCTCCACCACCTTCACAGCTCTCCCATTGGATCCACTTCTTAGGGCAATTACCACCACAGTTAGTAGGCGCACATAAGTTACTAGCACTATCAGTACCTCCTCTTACTCCACTGTTGTTAGGGTCTCCTTTAATGCCACCAAAATCACCATCGTAGGGATCTGAAGGAGTGGTAGGGGTTATTTTCTTACAGGTATAGTAATAGAATCTCGTATATCTAGCACAGCCATTACCTAAATCCTTAATAGAGATTCCAGTATGGGTAAATACACATCCACATACAGGAGGCCCACCAGTCTGGGGTCCGCCACCTGCACCAGGAACGTCAGGACCATCAGGTCCAGTTAAAGTAGGGGGAAGCCCAGGGCCAGGAGGAACACCTCCACCACCATCTCCAGTTATCCCAGGAGGGGCAGGAGGCCAGGGCGGATCGAAACCACCTCCACCACCTTTCTTTTTAGGACCACCACCATCATTAGGCGGGGGCGGGGGAGGATCTCCTCCTCCTCCAGCATCAGGAAGCTCTCCACACACAGTAGGAAGCGCAGGGTTACCTACGTTACTACCTAGCGGTGGTGGAAAAATAGCGGTTTCGAAGGCAGGCCCACAACCGGATGCTTCTTGATAGAATGCCATTTAGCCCAACCTAGATTCCTTGAATATCAATCTTACTCGTACCGTTAACAGGGCCAAGGTCACCAGTAATTTGGGAAGAGTTCCCTGCTTGTACACCTTGGATTAAAGTAAAGTTGTTAGCAGCTTGGTTGTAAGCAGTGTTTTGCTCGATGGGAGATGCAATATAGCCAATGATTGTAAACTTAATGCTGGGATAGTAAGCAGCACCAAACTTAGGGGTAAACCTCATGCTACTATTCTCTGCCTGAGTCTGCTGACTAGTTCCAAAATTTGTGTTCTTAAATTGGGGGAGAGTTACAGAGTAGGAAAGCCATTGGTATGGACGATTGGTAGTTTCATTCTGGTTAGCGTTTTCTCCTGTTAGTTTATCTTGAATAACTCCATCATTTGTGAAACCTGGGTCGCTTCCATCTCCTGCCGATTGAGAGTTTGAGTTAATTTGAAACACAGCTTTTTTAGCGCCACTAGGATAACTTACTACTGGACCCTTGTTGATTGATAGCCCACTACCCAGTCCAATACTTATATCATTTGGTGAGTTAGTACCAGTGTTAGTTACGGGACCGCAGTTTACATACTCTACCAGCACATCATAATCATTAACCCAGGAAGGAAAACTAATTTCTAATTTCTTAGAACATACAGTAACCATTCCAGCCCCTGGTTCATCTCCAGATCCCCAACCATAGTATTTATCTAAGTAACCATCTGAATGGGCACTTTCAGATACAACCCCACCTGGAACATAAACTAAGGGCCTTTTTGGGGAATCAGTACTTTCGAACCACATCCACCATGTAGGTTTTGGGATAGCATCAGTGATATCTGTACCTTGACCCATTAGGTTAAGGTAATTCGTACCGTCCATAGGCATATCCCACTCTGGGAATAGAGGAATATTCCTACCTGTTTCCCCTTGAGGAAGACCTAGGTAGCTATAGGTATTTTGGGCATAACTTGAGTTAGGGTCAGACAACCAACGCTTAAGATCAGCTTGTCTGTTATTATAAATATACTGTAGGAAGTTCTCTCGTAAGTACTCGTCAGTACTATTTAGGAATGATCTTGAATCAGCAAATTCGACAAAGCTAATAGAGGAACCATTAACGGGGTCAACATAGTTAACGTTCCTCGACTCATAGCCGAAGGGATCCTTAACATCAAACTGAGGACCATCACACATGGTTAGCATAGTTCCCTCTACACCATAAGCTAAACCACCCATAACATAATCAGTATAGATAGCTCGACCATCTTGAGTGGGGGAGGTATGACCAGCTTCGGCAATGGCTAGGCTAACATCAATAGCTTTCTGAAGCTGCCACGCGCCAACAGCAGGATTAGCAAGAGACAAAGGAGGGTTAGCAGCAGCAACACCTGCTCTCTCGTTGTAAGTGAACTCCGTGGTTCTAAGGAAAGGTCTAATGTCAATGATGTCATTAGAAGTAATCGTAGCCTGACCCTTAGTAACAACCACATAAGCTAGAGGTAGAGCTGCTTGACCAATAAGGCCCCAAGCACCACTATCAACCCCCAACGCTAAGGCAGGAGCTAGGTTAAGAAGATCATCAGGGGAAGGGAAACTTCCGTGGACAATACTTCCATCAACTCTTCGAATACCTACGTTAGCTGCTGCAATAGCATCAGAGCTATTAGCTGCAATCATAGGAGAACCAGCAACACCAACAGGCTCGTCGCAGCCTTCAGTAGTGTCAATGGATAGCGGGTTTGTGTTATCATTCTTCTTGATACCTACACCAGCACCGCGCACTAGACCAAGAGTAGGAGTAGTAATAGTTTGGGGAGTAGGGGAATCACCATTACAGAACCCTGTTTCAAAGTTATTTAAAGTGGTGGAGCTTGAGTCAATAGGTAGACTGTAAGCCACTAACAGGTCGATTCGCTGGTTAGCAGTAATCTCCACCACGGTTCCATCAGCATCCCTGTAATAAAAATCATTATCATCCCATGCAGGAATCTCAATAGAAGAGTCTGGGAAGTCTACGACAGATGTTCTAAATACACCTCTCCACATTTGCACAAAGGCAAGGTGGACCATAGGCAAGCCCTCAGGAGAAGCAACCCAACCACCAGCAGCCCAGACAGTAGGACTAATAGATCCCATATCAGAAGGCCCAGGCCATGTTTTATTATTGGCAGGAGTTACGCCTGCATAGTGGGGATACATTCTAACGTGAGGATCCCCGTAGGTGGTAGCCCAAGCTGATCCCATAGTTCCAGGGGTGGAGTGGAAAGTATGCCAAGTCTCCAAACCGTTGACGTTGTAAGCAGTTGAAGCTGCGGCAGTACCAATGAAGGCAGACCAAACTTCATCTCTGTTAGCCTCAGTCCACTCTTGCTCAATAGTAGGGATACCAATTTGAGATGCATTAGGAGTACCTGCTAACACCAGCTTGTTTAAAGGCTTGCTAATATCGAACGCATCGTTTACTCTAGAAACGAATCTACCAGCATTAACTTCAATAGTTCGACCTCCACCAGACTTAGGCCTAAGCTGCTTAATGTTATGGATGTTGAGTTCACTGTTGGTAGTAAGGTAACCACCTGTATCTGAGTCATCATCAACCCCTTCTAACAGTCCTTTAATATAGAGGATGTTCTCCTCTAGCTGACGCAGAGGAATGTTATCAACCTCATAGTAGTAAGGGTCGTTAGCCTTGTAGTAGCGGATAGGCTGAGTGAATGAGTAAGGTGTAACCATATTATAAGTACCTGTCTAGATCGAATAAGTTTATAGAGCCGATTCCTGCTCCTTTAGCAGAGTAGGGTGATCCTTCTCCAGTCTCGGCAAGGATAGCTCTGTAGTAACTAAATAGCTTCTTCCTTCCTGATGTTCCTAAGGTTCCGTTTTTAGCATTAGCAAAAGTGTTCATTGCTGATTCATCTAACCAGATATTAGCTTGGGGGTTACCCGTAACCATTGAGGAAGTGTAGTAGAAGGAGGACGCAGTATTCTCTGTCTGCTGGGCCACAGGCTGAAGTTCAACGTAGCCACTAAACCCTAAGTCTTGGTAGATAGCACTAGCATTTAAGAAGGTATCCCCAACATTATTAATAGCACTACAATCCCCTGAGGTAGCATACCCTTGAGCAAAGAGCTGTTTAGGAGGTCCAGTGATTAATGTAGCAGTGTCGGGGAAATTATAACCCATGCTAATGAAGGCTTCAGAAGGAAGAAGAGGTGGAGTGTATGTACCATTAGCGTAGGGATAGCCCAGGAAGTTAGCTTTGGGATCTACTGAAACATAAATCCTGAAAGGTCCAACATTTTTATGAGAGGTTTCCCCATAGTATCCTAACTCTCCATTAGTTTCAATACCTAACCCAAAGGAATCAAGCACACTGGCGGTACTAGTATCGGCGGTTCCAGAAGGAGCGCCCGATAAGCCTGTTCCTGTATCAGAAGTCCATAAGGCACTAGGCCCGTAATAGAAACCACTCAAGTCTTGGGGGTGAGACAAACCCACTCCTGCATGTGCTGAATCGTTTCCAACGCTCAAGTAAGAAGCATGTAGCTTAGAGCCATCTGAGATGTTCCAAATCCTCAATAGGTCACATCCACCTACGGTAGAGGCATCGTAGTACGGGCCAGATGTGTTAGTCCAACCCGTAGGGAAGGAAACGTTCTTAGCCTTGACCGTACTTCCACCGAGGGCTCTTACACACATACCTCCGTAGGAGATACTAGATACTGCATTGCTTCCTCCTCCAATATCTGTATAAGGAAGAGTAGTAAAAGGATTAGTGTCCGTAGTAATAGCTCCCCCAACCGTTGGATAGGTAGACTGGTCTACAAGATCTATAATGGGCTTCCCGGCATAGGCATAATTTGCTAAGGGGTTTGGGTAGAACTGCAAGGAACCACTTGAACAGAACTCTTTGGTGTAGAATCTACCAAAGACGTTATTATTTCCATCGGTAGGGTAATCATGAGTACCTACTCCCCCATACTTAGTATCCCAGTTCCCGTGGTAATCTCCAAGATCCTCCATGAGGATATTAGAATTATTATTAGCAACTAAACAAGCCCTGGTGGAGTGCAGTTGAACTCTAGTGTGATTCAGAGGATTGAGTAACCCCCAACCGCTAACATCAATAACCCCACCAGTTTCTTGGGGAGCAATCTTAACTGTTGATCCGTCTTCGGCTAGAGCGTCAATTCCGAACTGAGCAATAGTAGTAGGCCCAGAGATATGAATAGTAGAGTTTTGACCAGCATACAGTCCCGTGATCCTCTGTTGCTTCTTGTAGAAGAATGGACCCATAACATAGGTAGCAAAGCTTTCTGTTCCAATTATATCTAGACTGCTGTTTTTAGTAACGGAGAATGCTGCGCCTTTGGTTGGGGCGTAGTAGTTAGCTTTAGTACTATCGTCTATAGAGACTAACCCGAAAGAGGTAGGGGACACTGCTTTCATATACGACCCATTAGTAACCTCTACTGCTGGGAGCGTAGTGTTTGCATAGCCGCCCGCCGTCTGTACGGTTTGGTGGTTACCACTAAACATTATCCTGTCGTAAATTAGGTCCATTCCACTAGTATCAGTGGGAACAAATTGTGATCCGTCTAAGTGGACATGCTGCCCGTTAGCCTTGAACCTAGTAGGAGGGTTGAAGGGACCAACTCTCGTAATGATTTGAGCATTCTTATTGTAGTTGAAGGTAGAACCTAATGCTACCAGACCACCTTCCTGGTTGTGATCAATAGTTGCTTCCTGAACTTTGCAGGTAGAGTCTATCAGCCTTACCCCAACCTTGTTTTGGAAGGAGGAGATCCTGCTCCCAAGTTCAATTAGGGATTGTTTAGCTAAGATACCTTCGTGGAGGTTTAGGAAGGTTTGCAGTACGATAGTTTCAGAGCCATGAAGCTCAGTAATTGAGGTTCCGTCTACCTGTAACCCATAGCGGTAGCTGGGCGGCGTAACCAGTTGGGAGTTTTTCAATTCAATTCCCACCATGTTCCTACTGAAGGAGAATGGGGAGTCGATGGGGGAACCATAAGTAGAAGTTAGAGCAGAGCTTAAAGTAATGTTGGAGTTAGTGGCTCGCATTCCTGGGGTTAAAACATTAGTTTTCTTCTGGGCTAGGAAGGTTCCACCAACACCAGCTTCCAACTCGTAGTTATTAACAGCAATGAAGCCTCGGTTCAAGGTAACATTTGAATTGTTTACTTGCAGACCAACTTTCTTACATCTAGTAACAGTACAGTTTTCGATAACTACATCAGATCCATCAATATCATATCCAATATCGGTTCTCTGGCTTCCTGTACTAGTAATAACAGCCTGTGTAGCCCCATCAACGCAGAACCCTCTAATGAAAATCTTGCCTGAGCAGTTCTTAACAGTAAGAGTACTTAGAGCATTGGCGTAAATGAATCCCGTAACTCTTGAACTAGTTCCAACGGTGATGTTAGCTCTAGTATTGTCCCGAGGAGAAGTAATGTTACCATGATTTTGAAGAACAATATCAGAACTAGCTGAGTTATCTTCATAAACGGACACAGCAAATTCATCCGTAGTAGTAGTAAATACTGGGCTTAGACTTCCTGAGTCGTTAAAACTAGTAGAGAGGACAACGGTTCTTGTTGGGGTCGCATCGCTGGCTACTGCCCATTCAGGGGGCTGAACGAAAGTCCTATTAAACTCACTGAAGAAGTTGAAGGGGGTGGCATGTTTATTGCCCACTCTAGCTTGAGATCCCACAGCAAAAGCATCTGTAACAGCATTACTAGTATCAATAGAACTGAAGGTAGCAATGGAACTAGTGTCTGTATCAGCAGCAAATACACTTGCTGATACAGCTTGCCCCGCAGCACTACCACACATTACCTTAGCAAAGCCTCGGTTGATAATCTCAAGACCTCCACCAGAGGCTACAATCTCCTTGTTCTCCAGCCTTAGATCTCCTAGCTCACCACTGACACATACTTCAATGATGTATGGGTGCCTAAGGGTGTTAGGTAGAGCCTGGAGGGCTCCTGATACACTGCCGAATACTTTCTTGTTGTCAATACCACAGTCAGAAACGGTGAGCATTATCGAAGGGACGGAGGCAGAGGCAGGGTAGCCAGCCATTTCGTGAAGGTAATCATCCCTATCCTCTAGGTCATAGAGGGGAAGGTTGTCCTGCTCCCAGTTATAGAAAGAACTGGAATCATACTTATAAACTGGGTCAACCCAGTTATTAATTAGCTGGCCTGTTCCAGAGGTAAGGTAGATATCGTCTTGATTGAAAGCCATTTTAGAAGTTTAGTGTCCACTTGAAGATCAATGCGAAGTCGCTAGTCTTAGTGATATTAGTGAAAGGTCTGTAAGCACAGAGCTGTGACCTTTTTGTAGCCAGCCCTAAGGGGTTTTGCATAAACAAACCTACTTCATTAAGCGGGGTTTCTAGATTATTACAAGCACTCCTGGCAACGTAAAGTATATAGGTAACAGAGTTCAAGTCTACTCGTTTAATACTATTATCAGGAATGGTAGGGAAGAACCAATTATTCACGAAGGTTCCACCCGTTGTGGCTTTAGGCGTCCCGTCATAGTCCATATGCTCATGGTAGGCTAGAGGGATGTATAATTCATCAGCAGCTTGGTAATCTAAACCACCTACCACCTGCCCTAATGCAGAAACAAGAGCGACCTCGGAAACTCCGTAGTCATCAATTTTAGTATCCCCTGACACGCCAAGTTGGAAGTATCTAATTTGGAAATCTGTGATATTAGTTGCACCAGAACCTGCGTACAGCAGCCCTAAGCCTACTCCCATACCAGAAGTAATAGTATTTGCATCACTGAATACTGTCTCTTCTTTCCCGTCAGCATAGACTTTGCAAATCTCTAAGTGCCCAGAAACATTTAATATATCGTTGTTCTTCATTATCTATCTCTTCTTATCATAGTGTTTCCAGTGTAGTGATCATCAACACTACTATCAAGACCCAGGAATCCAATAGTCCAATGAACTACTAGGGAAAACTCGGATGTTTTTACCATAGCATCAAAGTTTTTGTATGCCATTAATAATGGAGAATCTTTTTCAAACCCCTTTGGGTTCTTAGAAAATAGCCCTATCTCAGTAATGCTCTTGCCATTTCCTGAATTCTCATCTAGGATAATTTCCGCTTCAAAGGAGTCTACGAAAAACTTAGTTACGTTACCTGCTCTTACCTTTCCAAAGTACTGGTCTGCTCCACTAAAGACAGTGGCTGAGAGGGTTGCGCTAGTATTTAGTAACTCAGTATAGGTTGCCCCAGAATCTTCAGTTGATGCGTTGAAGCCTCTATACCTTTTAGATAGAATAATATCTGTATCCACTCCATAGTCGGACCAATCGAACGGGGCACTTAGCTGATAAAAGGTGGAGGAGGCTTCACGCACTGTTCCACTCCACCCAATAACATCCGTACCTACCTGGAAGTAGTGTGGGGCGTAGTCATCTATGTACTTGGAGCCAATCCCTTGCTGGATATCTAAAAAGGAAGAGCCCAGCCCAGCGGTGACTAGGTTAGCTTTATCTAGAACCGTTTCCTCAGTCCCATCCTTATAGATCTTATAAACTGTAACGTGCCCACTAATCATGCTTTGACCTCAGATCTATTGTCCATTGTATCTTTACACCTGTGTAGCTCTGGTATCCTGCTGCGGAACCGACATCCTCAATCCTAGTAAGATCGTCAGTAAAGGTCTTCTTTGCGAACAACCTATACTCCTGCTTAGTTATACCATCTGCATCAATAAAACTAGGATCAACGCCTGGGTCGGGGTCGCCCTCTAAGAAGGGAGCCTCATTCTCTAGTAGTGCTTTGGGAGTATCCATACTCCAAAGACCAATTTGGTGAAGTCCACCATATAGGTTTAAAGATGTTATATCTCCTAATGCGATTCTAGTAGTTATAGCTACCGTGGGCTGAGAGACTTGGGAAGTTGCTCCCGTTAAACCATTCACTACAGACCCAGACACATAAACACGACCTGTAAACTTACTCTGGGTAGCCATATCAGGGGCACCATACATAGTAGAGATATATCCCCTGCGGTCCATAGAACTCTTGGAGTTATAGAGACTTTTAGTTGCGGCAGAAACAATCATGTTAGTTGTTACAGCGTCTTGGAAATCACCATCATAAGAGGAAACCAGCATAGAGCTAGTGGAGAAAGCGCCCCCATCGTGACGAGGGTATGCTCCTTGGAAATAGCTAGAAGCATCTCCTGGGGCAAAGTGAATACGATTTTCAAAGTGTCCATAGCTCTGTGTTCCGTCTCCACTTACAATAGAGTAGGCAGTACTTGCATCTTCTAGTTTCTGGTCTAATGGATCAGGGAAAGAAGGTAGTCTGTACGGGGGAGTATATGACGATGCTGTAGCTCCGTTCGCTGCTCCAATAGTTCCACTAGCCCATAAGACCCGCATGATCTTATCATCACTAATTTGATTAATGAGAGAGGACACTGAGGCACTTACCCCATTACATAAATCATCTTCTTTAAGATGAATCCTATCTTCAGGAAAGAAGTAGGCGTTGCCTGAGAACGAACCAGCAGCAGGACCGAAGGATAAGGCCCCGAACCTCCAGTTAGAAGTGTCCATCACCCGTGGGGTGATCCCTAAGACGCTTGATGGGGTGGTGAGCATGTCTACGATGCTCTGTCCCGCTCCATTCACCACTAGGTTAGGTTCGCGCAGGAGGAGCTTCTCAGAGCCGTCTGCGTAGACGGCAAATACTTCTACATTACCCTTCATAGAATTTAACCTCGGTTAGCTGTGTGTTTGCTTCTGATTTAGTGTTATACATACTGCTATTTGAACGATAGTTTAACCTAGCTCCACCACTAGTTTCCAAAGTACCTGAAGTAATAGTTGCATTCCTACTAGCTAATCCAGTGCTAAGACCTTTTAAGAACCTGAAGACCGTCTTTAGATTAGAGATATCTAATTGAGCGTCCCCATATGCAGTGCTAATTACTGCTTTATTATAGTTAGTTACATCCTTGATCTCTATAGTTTCTATTACCACGAATTTGGACAGGTGACCTTGTGTAGTGAAAAGCTCTAGAGTATATTTCTGATCTGTTCTATGTAACTTGTTCCCAATACTATCAAGATACGTCTCACTTAGCTTAATGGTACTATTGTTATGGGTTGAGAATTTGAATTTGATTTCGTTTAAAGTCTTAACTCCAATGTTAGAGATAGCTTGGGGGTTACTTCCTTTGTGGCCTAAGAACTGTGGCTCCCAACAGCGGTAATCGTAATCGTTATCAGTGAGAGGGGCATTGGGATCAAAGTTACCTTCGCCACTACCCACTACGCTGTCTAACGTACCTTTGAGGAAGGGCTTGCTTTGTGCTTTGTTGGTGGCAATATTAATACCTGCGGGACCAGAAACATCTAGAACGTTTAGAGGTTCCCATGCACCAACATACTGGGCACAATCATCCTTTGCTATTTTGTACGACCAAACCTGATCCTGCTCTGGTTGAGTATGCACCCACAAGCTTAACGACTGCCCACCTATATCAGTGCTACTAGCATCAATGTTGTGAGCCTTTACAGTAACCTCATACTCATGATTAGGCTCTAAGAAGTTTCTAGATAAATCATTAGCATCAGTATTGTCAATATTAACTCGGACTCTGGGGAGAGTATCGGGGCTAGTAGATCTGTGGTACTTAAGGATCTGGTTATTCATTAAGTACTTAGCATAGGAGTACTTGCTCTGAGAGTCTCTAGAGTACTTGAAGATAGAGAAGGTTGGATGCTGGTCGAAGGTGTGCGCTGTAGAGGTATCCACTATCTCAATAGAACTCAGCATGTGCCTGTTTCGGAACTCAGGACGAGTAAGAGGTAGGTCACCAGCAGAGGAAGCGGCACTAGTACCTAGATCATACGCACCCTTACCGTTCATACCTGAAAGGCTAAGTACCCCACTGCCACCGTAGTAAGCTAGATCAACTTCATAGGAAGGTGCGCTGGCCGATAGGTAACCGCTTGCATCTAATGCTGATCCATCTGAGTCTAGATTAGAGTTATAGATTAGAGGGCCATAAGTATGCGTAAAGATGTTAGGACCGCCACGAATATCGTAGAGGTTAGCGGTTCCATGCCCTGCGTAGGTGGTTAGATAGGTATTAAACAGCTCATGCACAGACCTACCAAACTTAAAGTGTTCGTAGTAGTTTAGGGACTGGTCAGCCGATTCCTGGTTAATCAGGTAGTTACCCATAGATTTGGGAACATCCAACCCGAAGTGTTTAGCATCCTGGGCATACCAAGCACTGAAGTCGGTTGGAACTAGGAGAAGACTACTTGTAACGGTTGGAGTTACTCCAGCGATAACATCCTCATAGTATCCCGATACAATGCTACTAGCTTGTAGGTATTTTTCTTGGTCATGAATACTGTTCATGACATATAAGATCTCATCCAAGTCTCCACGCCTTCCGTAGGTATTACAGTCGGAAGTGGTTACAGTCTGCTTGGCCCTAGAGGCAAACGTGTTACTTACATTATATCCGAAGACAGAACTAGGGGAGGTTAGATTCATACAGATATCCCAAACCCCATCTAAGTTATCTCTGTCTATCAGGGTTCCAATTCCTTCCTCAGCATCATTCTGTCGTGTAGCTACTTCCTTAAACTTCAATGCGGAAGGCATGAACCCTAAAGGTAGATAACCAATTCCCGAAGAGTAAAAGGACGTAGAGAGTTCTAAGCTTCCAGGGTTATTCCTTCCGCCTCTGGTGAACATCTTGTTCTCTGGGAGAAGGTGATGGTAGTTTCTCCTTCTCATAGAGTTTCTGGCAACCGCCACATAAGTAGCACCTGAAAGCATAACATCATTAACCCCATCAGCTTGGGTTCTTTTAAATCGGTGCTGCTCAATGCCATTAGCCGTAGCTAGTGCCAGCATATCTACAGCACAAGTAGCAAACCCAGTAGTGACAGTACTTGAACCTTCATAACGATCAGAAAAATTAGGTCTCCACTCTCTGCAATCGTTATCATCCAAGGAGTCCATACCGTCTGCAACAGCGGAAACCGTAACTAGAATATCTGGAATAGAGTGAGCGGGGACCACTTGATCAAGCACTCGAAGAACCTTAGTAATTCCGTACTTAGTAGTAGAGTTAAGCTGCTCAGATGACCAATCGAAACTGCTCGAATTAAAGTTCATCTGGAAGTGGGAAGACTTCCCATTCCACATACTCAATAGGCTAATGGGGTCGGGAGTCCTATGCTTAGTAGAGTCCTGTAGAATATTATCGTAATTAGGCGGGTACTCCTTCTTGGTAGTGAAGAGAAGGAAGTTATTTAGGACCGTGTTAGTTGCTAAAGAATCCGTACTATTGTTACGAATGTAATCTACGACCTCTTTTGCAAAGCTAGAATCTACACCATAGCATCTAAGGTAGTAATCAATCCTATCCAGCAGACCCCTACTGACTTGGGTATTAGTATAGAACTGTCTCTTCTCATAAGGAGGTACTAAGTATATGCGCCCCCTATAGTTGAATAGGAAGTCCTCATTAACATCTAGAGTTAGTAGCTGAGAATCGGTTGTTTTTCTAGACCCCGTGTAAAAGGTAGGGAAATGAACCTCATTAGGGACAGGAGGATTTAGGTTAGGAACAATATTATAAGCCTCTAAGTAGGGCTCACCATTCAACAGTAGCTGGGGAACGGGGAAAGGCTTGCCTCCCATTAGGAAGCTGTTGGGGAACTCTCTAACCAGATCAAAGATCATCTTGTCTACTACAAACCTGATGTTCTTATCCATACTGTTAGGGTCATAATCAGTGACTCCAAACTGTAGGGCTAGTTCTGGGGTGTATGTTTTGAAATCATTAAACGCTGCCGAGCTTGTGGCTAACGAGTAGTAGATCATATCTGGGATATAGGACTCCCATAACTCAGTTAGATTCTCAGTGCCTGTTGCATCGAAGACTCCTTCAGAGAACATAGTATCTAGTAGGAATTGAACTGATCTCTTAGTTCCTTTCATCTTATAGATATCTACAGCGTTCCTTAGCTGAACTCTCCACTTATCAAAATCAGATCCAATGAACTTCCATCCAATTAATTCACCAAGAAGCTCAAGGTATTCCTGAGGACACTTGCCAATATCGTATAGGGTGTTTAGTTCCGCTTGCTCGCCAACCCCATCAGCAATACTATAGGACATGGCCTCTAGGAATCTAGTTAAGGGGCCAGCCTCTGTAGTATCAGTAATAAGCGTACCATCACTAGAGATACTAGAGGTGGAGAAGAAAGTACTGAACGCTGTCTCTAGTTTACTATCAGCAGAGTTTAGGAACTCAGGAGAGTACACTACGGAGTTAAGAGTCTTCAATCTCTCTAGGAGCTGCGTTCCACTAGTATAAGTATCCGCACTCATGTCCACAGAGGATACATAGGAGGTGGGGATAATCTTATCACTGAGAGCCCAATTGGATTCGTTCCTCCACATGTATTCCTCGAAGACATTAAGAGTGTCTTCAAGAACTAGAGGTCTACCTTTCCAAATAGTTTCTGTAAGAAGAAGAGGAAGGGCAGTAGAGGCATCGTACTCTGGGCCTGTGCGGTTTAGGAAGTAAACCATTCCTAGGTTATCAGCCAAGTACTTATAGGTTCCTGAGGAATCGTTAGCGTAGGCACTCGTAGTAAGTGATGCGAGATTGTCAGTGGCGTGATGCCCTGCATGGACAGACGGAATCATAGGGAGCAAAGTCCCACTGACGTAATGAGCAAACGCTCCGCTGGTTTCGAACTGGCTAAGACTCTTTCCTAGAGGGACTAAGATATCTCTATTAAAATCATCTGCATCAATTTGTGCGGGGGATTTCGTCTTATAGAAATAAGGAGCAAGCCCTTGGGGAGTGTTTAGGGAAGATAGGTTAACATCGTAGGTAAGGCCAGACAGGGGCAGGACTGTGGATTGATTCTTAACTGCGGTAATGTGGGAGTTAATTAATTGATTAGGGAAGGAGATATGGGTTCCGCTAATAGTAGCCTCATCTGTAAAGTAGAGGTTGGGAATGATCTGCTTAACAGCTTCCAAGTAGTTTCTTTTGAAATAGGTCTGACTGTCATTAGCCGTATTAAGGTTATTCTTAGCGGAGACTACAGCTACAACTTCAGGAGTTACCTTTCCAAGGGCATCCCACTTAGCCTTTTTTACATATCTTCTTGACATTAGATTAGAACAGTATTAATAGTAAAGTTGTTAAGTTGAATGATTTCGTTAAATTCAACAGTAGTAACCTCAGGAAGATTATCAATCGTGGAGTACCTTACACTAGGGAGCCTAAAGATCTCCCGATTAAGGGCAGTAGAAATAAACGGGTTGCCGAAGTCTGCCCTGTCGATATTGAAGTGGTCGAGGATTACGCTGGCTACTTCCTGCTCAACCTGAGCCTGGAAAGTCTCTAACTCTCTATCAATCCTAATGGTTACAACGATATCTAAAGTTCTAATCAGACCATCCACTACCACTATCTCGTCAGTTAGCATCTTCTTGGGTTCAATTTCCTCTAGTAGTTGCTGCTTAAAGGTGGTGGAAGCTTTTTGTAATCTAAGATCATCCAACTTCTCTAAGGTATATAGGTCAATAATGTTTCCAGAGGAGTAAGCGTCTCTTACCGCTGCCGTAGTCTTACCAATCGTTCCCTGTGTACTCCTAAAACTGTTTCCGATAGCGATGAAGTCCTCTAAGGTTACAACTCTATCCTGACGCTTAAAGGTATAGGGAGCGTACTTCTTAGCGTGTTCCGCAGTCTCAGCAGATTGGCCTCCTGTTGCTGGGCCATTGTTCTCTGTAGTAGCAATATGGTTGGCGGGGGTAGTAGCTGAGTCCTGTGCAGTAGTCTGCACGTTAATGACCCCTGCGAATACGTTACCTCTAGAGCCACCACCAGTTCTGTACATCACTGTAAATTCAGAATCAGCAGGTGGAGATATACCCAGAGAGTTGTCTCCAAACAATACAGTTCCCGCATAGTCATCATCATTAACGACTTGGAAGATTTTATCCGTGCTACCTGATGCTGCATAAAGCCTGTCTACTTGTGTGTAGGCACCGTTAGCTGGGTCATCAGAGTCTGAGGTATTAATCCAAACCTGTACGGACCCTTCAATGATCGGGGAATCAGTTAGAGATACTCTCTTGTTGCCTTCCTGCGTATCAAAGGTTCCCTCTTGAACGGTTAAAGCTCCCTCTAACAAAGCTACGTTAGTAAAGACATCACCATTAGCGTTGTCAGCCTCACTTTTAAGTAGTTGCAAGTTACCATTTGCATTTTGAATGGATTGGATTGCATTATTAACAACCTTGTACAAAGTGTAGTTTACTGGGGCACCATCTTCTTTAGCGGTGATAGCAAATACCCTAGAGGCTGGGCTATAAATGAGGGGGAAGTCGCCGTCTGCTGGCGTAGATAAGAAGGTTAGCTTGGCGTTAGCTCCTGCTGCAATAGGTCCACGCATGTCTACACCCACTAGCTCCAGCAGCTTCTGTAGGTTGTTCCTAGTCTTCACTGTTCGTAGGTAGTTCTCATTAGCAAGCATGTCCCCCTTTAAAGAGAGGACAGACCCCATGTACGCTACGACCTCTACAAGCATAATACCCAAGTCAGACTCAGAATAGTTCTGATAGTCGATAGGATATACAGCCTTGATATAATTAATTAGGTTCTCCCTAATACTGAAAAAATCTGTGCCGCCAAAATCAATATACTCTTGCTTCTTTCTATCAGGGATAGAAGAGAGCTTCATGAAGTCCGACTGTACTGTTCCTGAAAATACCATTATGCTAAATTAACCTCTACATCAAATACATCTAATGAGTTATCTAGTAGTTGAAGGGTAAGCTTTATTACTAGTTGGTTCTTATCAGCTTCAATTCCTGTGGAAAATACACTTAAAGAAAGTACCTCTACACTACTAAAGTAAGTACTGAGGGTTTGTAAAATATCATTTTTTACTAAGAAAAACGTTGTCTCGTCTAGAGGCTCAAACAAATACTTCTGAAGACCAAGACCATAGCTGGGGAGCATTACTCGTTCCCCAGGCTCACACAGTAGTAGTTGGCGAAGGTTGTTCCTAATCAGGGATACTCCATATGCTTGGCCGAAGTAACCACCCTCATCCACATTGTTCTTTAAGACAGAAGGGGAACCTGTAACAGTTTTAAAGGAACCAGCTAGGGGATATACTAGACCTGCTTTCCGCTTAACCTGAGAAGCAGCAGTACGTTGTACCGCAATGCTAACCTCTGCCCCGTAGGTATTATGTGTAGTAGTGGTTGACATGATTAGTAGTCATAGGTTCTAATGGTTGTGAAGAAGCCCTTTTGGGCATTGTAGTTCTTTAATGCATCTCCCGAAGAGAGAGCCTTGTTATATAGCTTAAGACTCCCAATGAACCCATGCAGACCACTTTTTTTACCACCCCATTTTCCACCCATGAAATTCATACCAGTATTAGAGGTAGTTTTCGCATCATCATCATTTAAGATATCATCAGGATGCATACCATCAGTATATCCACCCCCAATGATCCAAGGAGTAAGGGACATATTCTGGCTAGACCCCTCAGGGATCGGTCCTGCCCAGTTCCAGAAGTCTCGATAGCCTAGGCTGTTAGGCGGGAACAGAGGGGCGTTAGCGGGCAGTTCACCCTTGTACACAGGGTCATACGAGAAAGAGGAGCTATCGGTCATAGAGGGGATCTGAGGGGGGCCTGCGGTGCCGAAGGTTTCTAGGACCGTCTGGCTCTTCAGGAGTTCCCCGTTAAGATAAATGCTAACTAAATTCCCACCATAATCTATGGATACTGTAGTGTGGACAAAAACTGTGGAGCAATCATCGAAGCTATAACGAGAAGCTGTGACGGCAGACGTATCCACAGCGATCCCATAATGACCTGACCCAGCAACCTCATCATGTAAACAAGCTGCGGGGTCTCCAGACACTGCTATGAATGTAACACCACTTGTGTTCATAGACTGGGTGGGGCTCATATGGAACACTAACCCTTCTGTAAGGTTATTATCGGAGGGCTGGTTACTAGGCGCAAGCCCCTTGGTGATTCTTCTGTCTCTACTGAAGCCCATTAGGAGTCCTCGTACAGAGTGCTGGGCTGGCCCAACAGTCCAGTCATCAATGTCAGTACTATTAGTTCCCCCACGGTTCTCACAACCCATAACTACACGGTGAAGAGAGGAGAGGGATTGATCCCCTGCCCAACCTAATCCGTTAGCTGTCCCTAGGTCTGGGATATGTGTCCAGAAATCGAAACTAGCTCCAACATTATTATAAAGCAGGCTATCAATATCAGAGTGCCCACTAGAGATTCTCCCATAACCATAAGGTTTGTGGGCTGAGTACAGATACCGATCATTACTGGCATAGCTAGTTGCTTTGGGATTACCGTCAGTACCACTAAAGAAGCTACACACACCTCTGAAGTACGGGACGCCAACCCCAGAGGGGAACATGCTGGGAATAGAGGAAGCTACTAGTTGAGTAGCCATATGGCTTGCTGCACTAGTGTTACAGTTTATGGATAAATATTCATCAGAGTCTGGGCTTACTATGTCCGAGTCTAAGAAGTTATAGATAGCTACTAAGTTATCAGTATGCACCTCATCCGTTAAGGATAAGATAGTTCCACTGACTCCATCGAAGGGGAAGTCTGAGGTAATGATTTGCCCAACACCTACTGGGGCAACCATTAAGTCTTCCACGGTAAATGCGTCTTGAGGGACAGAGCTTTTAATAAACTCTGGGCAAAGAGGAAGAACAACTCCTGACACTTCACCAGTACGGAAGATGAGGTTCTGTTGCTTCTCTCTCTCAATAGCTAGTAGTCCACCATCTAAGCTTTGGAAGTTGTTGATAGGGATTTCTCCCTGTACCGCAGGAGAGTCCGTAGGGGATAAGATTACATGGACCTGAATCTGCTTCTTTCTTTTCTTGATCTTAACATCGTGACTAGAGATCTTAGATAGGAGGATTTGTCTTTGGTTGATAAGCACTGCGCTGTCCGCTGCGTACCCATCAGTTACAAGCTCCCCAATGTAGTTGGAGGTATCATAAATCTCCCGGTTTCTTTGATTAACTAGCACTTGGAGGAAGTGGTCATCATCATAAAATGCCTGCATGGAGGGGCTTTCATCAACTACATCAATATCGAATGCCGTGTTGGCCCACTGATTGAAAGTTGCCCAGGAAACCTGCTCACCTTTTCCCCCGATGTTGGGGTTGTGGTCAAACATATACTTCAGAGCTTGCTGGGGAACACCCGTTCCAGCAATAGGGTTACCTTCATCGTCGTAGTAAACAGCCTTAACAATATTGGTAATACAACCATCGTACTCTAACCCGCCACCATATGAATCATAATAGATTCCTGTTCTAGAAAATAGATACTGCCCCTTAATGGAGAGGGGCGGTTGAGTCCCACTAGCTGTGATAATCTCTTGGTGGTCAGAACTAGCTGTAAGAATAGGGAACCCATCAGGACCAGCCTCAGCATTCAAAAGACATAAAGTAGTCCTCCCACCTAGCATTTCCTCTAAAGTAGCAGGGTTATCAGGACCAGAAGGTAAGTTAGGATCAAAATCTGGGTTAGGCATGTTAGCCCAGAAGCAGGGCTCTGGACAAGTCTCAGGACTTTCCAACCTACACTGGCGAATCTCAGCGATGGCTTGCAATTGGGCATCGGCATCTACTACAAAGCGGGCAGCGATCTCCATAGACTCTCTGTTGTCCTCAAACTCTTGACTTGCGATTACGGCTGCGGGCGGGGGTGGAAATACGTTTCCGTTAGATTCAAACCCTACAAGCTTGTCAGCAAGAACAGATGGACCTTTTTGGAGAGCATCAAAGGAGTTCATCTGATCAAAACATTTTTTAGCATCGTCAAACTGATCAAGAAGACCTTCCCCAATCACCCAAGCCTGGGCACCTATACCTAGGATCTTTCCAAGCCCAAACATGTTATCTAATCCCTGCTCTGCATTTTCCTCTACACCCTTATTAGAAGAGCTACCGACAAATACAAATCTTCCTGTAGTGGTATCGTACTCAACGATACCTGACCCTAGCCAAGTCTTTCGCATCCCATCCTTGAAAACAGAATTAGCAAGAGCTTTTCCCTCCTGAATCCCGCCTCCTATACCCTTTAGGGCGGGAGTTGGTAAGGAAGCAAGAAGCTCTTTACTAAACTCCATCATGCAGCGAGGTACACCGAACTGAGTACCTAGTGAATCCAAGATGGGATTCGGAGAGGTACTGATAATTGATGCTGCTTTTGAGATATCGAATGAGGCCATAGTTTATATAGGGTTATGCCGTGTAGTCGCCGCCATCTGCGTTACTATTTAGTTTAATGTCTGGACCACCATCAATAGTGACCTCTCCTCCGTTAACAGAAACAAGCTGGCTGCCATTAATATCCACAATAGGAGCGTTAATTTCCACTTCAGTATTACTTTGGATAGTAACCTTTCCCTGAGCAACAATGTCTACCGATCCACCAGACTCTACAATCACTCTAGCATGTGGGCCTGGAGCTTTAACATAAATCACAGAATCCTGACCATTTGCTTTAAGGGAAATATTATTATGGTGGGAGAGGAGCTGGATACATCCAGTAGTCTCATTTCCGTACACTCCTTGTCTAGTAGCTGCAAATCCATCAGAGCCAGGATGACCTAGCCCGCCAACGGGCTGTCCGTCTGCGTCCTTTCGACCATCTGGGTTAGTTGAGATATCCCCATAGGCTTTACTACCTGAGGATTTATTTTCAATCTCAACGTTTAGACCGTCCTCTACCCAAACGTGGAACCTGTTTGTTAAGGTGTACATATTAACTGGGCCATGAGTTCGCATATGCCATTCACCTTCAGCAAAGGGGCTTTGGTCACTTAGGCCACTGCTCCAGATAAAGAAGTCCTTTCCCTTATGCTCGTTGGTCATTACAATACCATCAACAATAGGGCTATCCACAGCTTCAATCCTCTTACCGTTACCGCTAATCATTCCAACTCTATAGTCTTGGAAGGGAAAATCAGCTTCGTTTCCAGCAGACCTACTTGAGATTTTAAAAGCATCTCCACGGTTGTTTGTAAGTCCAATAGCTTCAGGAACAACACCCTTACCAGCATACATATCCTTGAACCTATCAGGCCATGTTCCATAGTCTTGAGGGATCATATGGGATACTTGCCCATCGGACCCTGCATTTCCATGAAGTCCTGGTTTCGTTTTATCAATGTACTTATTATCTGGGGTTACGGGCTTGTCTGGTAGTGGAGCAGCGTTTACGTCAAGGCCAGGAATAGCACCCATAACAGATCCAAGGTAGAAGTATCCCCTAAGCTCATCCCCATGTAATACTACATCATCCTCATAAGCTACCAGTATGGTGCTTCCTGGGGGAGGTATAGCGATGAAGCCCTCCTGGGCAGTTCCGTAGGGGGTAACATACCTTACATTCTCATATACAGTTTTTCCATTTAAGCTAGATTTAAAAGCTGCCTTAAATTGACCTGTTCTAGTAATGTCTGCTTTGGAATATACAGTTCCCATTTTTAATTGTAATGCCATGTTAGTAACCTGAGTTTAAAGTACTCCAGCCTGATGTTGGTGGACCCTGAGAGCCGTAATCCTTGCCTCCAGTATTATACTTTTTGGAGTTTTCGGTTGCGGCTTTTTCAGCAGCCTCAAGCTCCTCCTCCTTGAGTAGATCCGGGTCTGAGGTAGCAGCACGGTTGATAACGAAGGTGGATCCAGCACTTGTAGGGGTAATCTTATGAATCCATCCCCAAATTTGATACAACCCGCTAAACCAAGTAGAGTTTGCTTTAACTGCACCGTCAACAGCACTAAACCTAGGCTCAATACAATATAATAGACACGACCTTCTCATAGTAGTTCTCATACTAGAGAGGTTAAATAGGGGAGTGGTAGTAATCTTTCCGTGGATGACTTGGGATAGCATTTCATTCTGAAGCCTAACACTGTTTGCTAGTTCCTGCTCTGATGTATTCTTTTCAGAATAATTTCTAATGCTCTTCGGGGTAGGATTTACTTCAGAGTACAAAGCTCTAAAAGCCTCCCACATAAAAGTATAAAATTGCATCTTGCGGCCCCGTGTAGTGTATCCCTTAAATGATTTACCTTCAATGTTCTTAAAGTTATCAACACCCATAGAATCAAAGATTTCAGACCAATCATCAAAATCCTTAACTCCAGTACTTCCCCATCCTGAGTCTAAGTAGGGTTCCACTAACCTTTGGAATCCTAAAGGTACTCCGTATGTTCCAAGTTTGTAGTAATCAAGATCTTGCATTCCTTCCCACATCCTCTTTTCTGGATCTTTGAAGTCTGTTGGAACTAATCCCGATACTTTGGCAAGGGCAGGGTTAGGCGCAGGTCTAGCAAGGTTCATTGCAGTCCAGTAGATGGCATCAATATCAAAATCTACAGAAAGAATATTAGAATTTCTAGTCCCAAACGTAAAGATAGGCATTCTAGAAGCTTCGTGGGGCTGGTTCTCTCTTAGTGCTTCCAGCCCACTGTTAGTTTTATTAACATCCCCAGGAAGGGAAAAATCATCTGCTTGGCCTGAGTTCTGGGGGCCAAAGGGGCCAAGCCAAGCTATGGGAGTAGCATCTTCTCTAACGGCTTCCATGTAGGTCATGTCTAGGCCTAACAACTCATCGACGGGGTGGACAAAATTAAGGAACTCAGCAGCAATAACTCCCTCTTTATTCTCTCTATTTTCTAACGCGCCCGCTTCAATGATAAGATTTCTATAAGTACGAGAGCCCCAAAGGATACAGGGCTTAGAGGCATAAGGGATAAGTGCTGCTTTCTCTAGTATTCGTAATAACCCAAAGTCTGATTCAGTAGATGGAGTGGGCATCATATCTATCTGAGGAGATTTAGCATTCATCTTACTTTGAATGGCTTCCCCCACACTTTTTAGTTTTGATAGAAACGTCATATCCCCTGAATAATCGCACTGTATGGTAGCGAATCTTCTTTGCAAGTTGTCCCAGTTTTCTACACCATCGACGGTCGTGGGTTGACCCATCCTCTCAGCGTTCACTTCAGATTCAGAACCAATGGTAGAAGGTACATAGGTGGAGTCAGTTTCTACTAAGGATAACCCAAGGCCCAAAAGAACCTGCTCAAAGGCCAGCATGTATACAGTATTCACATGGTTTCGGCCCTCAGAGTTTTGTGAGAAGAACCCAAAGCTATCCTGAGTCGGTACTGTGGATTGTACTGCCTGTACCTCTTGCTCTATATACTCAGATAACCAATAGTCTAAGTTAGGGAGGATTACTAATACATTCTCATAGTTAGTGCCGTTCTTTATATACCTCTCAATAGCAGTCTTAACTGCTATGTGTAAACTAGGTTTTTGGGGATCACCAACATATGTTTCGATGATCATACTAGGAGTAGCCTTAGGTATTTGGGTTTCCTGCCATCCTTGGGCTTGGGCAACAAGATTACTAAGAGAATCCGCCTGCTCTATGGCTGCCTTCTCATTAAATATCTCATCTGAAAAGCCTTGAGTAAGTAGGCCCTTAATGAACCCTTTACTAAAAGATTTAAGCCCTAGGTCTGAATCAAGGTTAATGTGTTGGCTATTGCCATCAAGAATTAGTTTTAAAGTTCTAACCCCTTCCCCGTTAAAACTATACTCTAATTTACGGACCCTATCAAAAACGAATACTGGGGACCAATCCAATAAAGAATCCCCACAACCGTAACTAACATAAACAGGTCTTTGAAATGGGGTAGTTTGTGAAGTAATCTCCTCATTAAGAAGATCTAAAGCATCTGTATCAGTAGATGTGCTACCCACAAACACATCACCATCAGCGCCCAAGGAATCAATCTTCTTAGTAACCTTATAGATTTCTTTACCAATGCTGGTGAGAGTCTTTACTCGGAGAGATTCCTCGACGTTGGTGTATAGGAAGTGATTCTTCTTCCTAAGCAGTAGTTGCCTCTCAGACTTTAGAAAGATAATATCTTCCTTCTTCTTTTGAAGAACAGCTCCCTCAGGGTGGTTGTTATCATTTAAAAAGCTCTGTATAGAACTGTCTAACATGGAGTCTTCAAAGACCCCCTGAGGATCCATAATCTCAACAGTGATACTCATGTCCTCCTCAATAACCTTATGCTCCAGTCCTACAAAGGTAGATGCTGGTGCATTATTAAAGAGATGGGTTTGGGGTCTATATCTCCCCCCTCTATGCGCGGCCCTTTTAATATCATCGTATTTCTTTCTTGCGTTAGCGAACGCAGAGAAGTTCTCTGATTCCTGAAATGCAATCATAGCCTCAACATCATAAGATATTACTATATTTACCGTGGGGTTATACTGCTGTCCAGTGCTACTCATAATATATTATAGAGGATTTGGGAGTTTTATTCTATCCCCCGCATTAAGCTGTTCGAATACATCAAAAATAGAATTCTGCTCGCAAACCAACCACCAAGCCCCAGGAGTATTCAGGAATAAGTTAGCTATTAGGTCTGGTCTGTGGGCGTAGCCAGCAGGAATACTGCCCTCGGTCAACGAGGAAGCCTTTTTATTGAAGATATTCTCATAGCTACGAGAACCCACACTGGTAGGAATCAGTTTTCCTTTATGTTTGATAAGTACTTGGCCGTAGCCCGCTCTCATTTTATTCTTTGCCATGATTATCTTGGTGTTCCAGTATTTACTACGTTTAGAGGATCGGTGGTATATCCTGGGGTAGTCCCATTTCCTGCGGAGATAGAAGCTTCCCAACCTGCTAGGTTATCTCTCTCTATATAAGTGCCTGCATCATAAGCTCCGAAGTTGCCAACCCTTACTTCCTCTAGTACGAGGTCAATCTTTAGTCTTCTTGGGGTTAGAGTCTCTAAATGATATCCTGCATCCTCATCCCAAGAAAGATTATAGGACTTACATATACAGGGGACCGCTTGATAAAGTGTACCAAAAGACAACCGAAGTAGAGGTGGTCCCTGCATGGGGTTAGAGGCATTGTTAACCACAGAGGTTCTCAATAGGGAGATAAAGAATAAGAGGGTATCAACAATCTTGATCATCTGGCTGGGCTCTCCGATTCCTTCAGCCTTAATGACGTTAGATAAAATACTGTTCGTCGCTGGGTTCTCAACCAAGCTGTCTAGGTCGCCTGCAACAGGATCGTCGGGGTAAGCTAAAGCTAAGTACTCAGCTTGCACTGCATGTGCTAATGAACTTTTAGTATTGGTTTCGTCTCCCTTCTGTGCGTACTTATCAAGGAACAAACTCTGCTTTGCCTTCTTACCTGCATTCGCATATACTCTCATAAATCTAGCAATACCCATATCGTGCATAGCTAGGTGAGGGAGGGTAAAGTGCATAGACACCTTAATCTTCCTAGAGCTAGATCCTAAGTAGGAAAACAGAGAAGAGCCTCGACCGATAATATTGTAGGTTCCGTAATTAGCAGCTTGCGTTTCAGTGATCGTAGGGTTTTCGTAGAAAGGTAAGAATACAATAGTATCCTTTTCAGACTCCTCAGCTTTGGGGTAGTGAAAGGAGATTCTAGATCTTTGATCCATCTTTCTACTCTCAAATATCTCTTGATAAGAGTCTCTATTTGTAGCTCCTTGTCCTCCCCACTGCTGTTTTTTACCCCATGAGGGTTCGAATGATCCAAACATAATTTATTTCTTCCTCAATTCAGAAGGGCGTACAGTACTCTGTATACTTACTCTCTGGGTATTAGCTACCCCCAGGTTCTCATTCATAGTCTCAAGTATCAGAATTTGCATTCGCTGATTCTCTAAGGACTCATTCCACTTTTCAAGAGAAACTTTGTGTCTTACCTCGGTGCCCTGTTCAAGTGCCTTCCTCCTCCTATCCATTGGATCCTCTCCACTGAATAGGCTGACCACCGCAGAGCCTAATCCCATTAGGCCTTGGGCTATACTCACTGCCGTCATACCAGCAGCGATAGCCATTAAGTTTCCACCTAGACCATTCAGATTGGATAGAGGCTCTTTAACCAGCCTGCTGATAACCTGCCCAAACGTTTCAAAGCCCTTCATGGACTCGTTGAAAGCATAAGCTACCCCAATAAGGGCGACAGAGAATATACCAAATGCAATAGCAACACCAGCAAGAGGGAAAGCTATAGCGGCCAAAGCAGGGGCTAGTGCTGTAAGGCCCCCAGCAAGCCCTGTAAGGCCCGCACCCGCTCCCATGCCTATTCCTCCAAGTAGCTTGCCAAAGAGCCCGCCTGCGCCCGATAGGAGGCCTTTGCGGAAGACTACGGCTGCGACTACCGCTGCTGCTATGAGACCTCGACCAACCCACGTTGAAATCTTAGGGAAAGCTGCGGTGAATTCATAGAAGGCGTCTTGGATAGCGGTAGTAGCCTCGACGAGAGGACTGAATACTCTACCCCATAAACCAGTCCAGGTATTAATTGGATCAGTATTTCCATTTGAGGAGGGACTAGATGCCTTTTTTATAAACTCATCTAAAGATAATCCTGTTCTGTCCACCTGTTTCTGGAATTCATGCATACCACTCTTAGAAACCATTAGGCCCTTGTACTGATTCCTGTACATGGTAGTGGTCCTTTCTACCCCAACCCCAGCAGCCTTTGCTTCGTCACCTAACCTATTTAATTCCCCACCGACTTTCACGAAAGCCTTTAGGATAAGTTCTGAACTATTACCTTCTCCTAGCTCAAGCTTCCTTCGTGTTTCCCCAATGCCTGCAATACCTGCAAGAGTATCTCCACCTGGACCCATTAATGCATCAACGAACTCCTTTGCAGTAGCCTCCATTCCTGTTCCACCTAGGGCAGCAGTTAAAGAAGCTGTAGCTTTAGCCATCTCAGGAGCAATGTTCATATCCTTAAGAAGACTAAGATTCTTACCTAGTCCACTCATAGAACTTGCTATCTCATTAGAGGATAGACCAAACTGCTTACTCAGCCCTATGATGTGGTTTGATAAAGACTCCTGTTCGATAACAGAAGTTCCTGTAGCCATAGTGAGGCTACGCATACCTTTAAATATTTTCTTTTGATCGCCCCCAGTCAACTGGGTATACACGCCTAAGGCCCTAGTAGCCTCAACGTTATCCCGAAGACCAGCATTGAACTGACCAACCGTAGCATTAAGGAGATCGCCGTACCCCGCCATGCCATCAGTCATGCTGGTAGTAGATTCCTTTAAGATATTTGTATAGTCTCCTAAATTCCTACCCCTAGCTTGGGCTTCTTGTTGGAACTTATTGTTCATCTGCAATGTCTGATTGAGCATTGCGTGTCCCTTAACTATAACGGAACCAACATAAGGAATCGCCTTAGCAGCTTGCAAGAGACTCTTACGCCCACCCCTACCTGTACCAGCCTCTTCGGTAGCCTTAGTATTTTTCTCCTGGGCAGCAAGCATAGCCACATTATGAGCATTCATTGCACCTATACCCTTCACTAGGTCATCAATTGATTCTTTTAAATTATCGTCTCGATTTGAAGCCATCGCTGTTCCTTAACTGTACTTTGTAAATACCCTTCATTTGTTGAAGTTTGTATGTCCTGTAGCTGTCAATGCCTAAGAGGGCAATAAGACTGTCCTTGATCTTTCCATAGTAGGAGGATTTACGTCTCCTCTTATATAGGTTCTCAATGATAATATCTACAACTGTCTCCGAATTACCATTAAGCTTAAAGCAAGACACTAATTTACCACTTCTACCTTCATATACACCATTACCCCTTCTGCATCTAACTATTAGGCATACTCGCTGGGCCTTACTTCCTTGACCTACCCCTAGATGATACCTGAATACTAGGATTTCCCCAGCAATCATACGATCTGCGCTGGGTGGTATGCTTGCTAGTACCTTGCTACGCTCTCCTCCTACGGCTGAGATAAATTCTTTAGTTTCTTTTGAAAAATTGGACATTCTGAGGTATTATATTATAAGTTATATAAGGATAAATATGAACAGTGATATTGAATTGATTGATTTTATGGATTTGGTTAACTTTACGCTTCATAAAGCGTTTGTTGATAAGTGGCGTTTCAAGTATAGTGAAAAGTTTATTAAGCACTTTCAACTAAAGATTCTTGAATCACTAAATAGACAAAAAATCATTAAACAATCAAGCTTATATAATTATCTAGTAAAGAAATGTAGATACAATGGTGATCAAGTAGATAATTTCTTTGAGTCCATAGATATCTCCATTTACTACCCTCTCATCCAAAACGATAACACAAGAATAAAATGATTGAACAAGAAGATAAGCCCGTGATTGAAGAGATCTTTGAAAAGAAGAAGAAGATTACTTTGGACACTGTTCTAGAAAAGAATGCCCAAATCTGGCTTAAGCTTTTCTGGGCTTGGGTATTCTGTCCACTTTATATCATCCCAGCCGTTCTTATCTTTTCAATGGTCTGGGATCTGCTTAGGTTTTTTATCCCTGCTCTACCGAAGATCTTCCTATAGACGTTCTTCTTCTTCAATCCTTTTGATTGTTTCTAGTTCATTAGCTAGATGATGCTCTTCCCTGTGACAATTAGAACAGAGTAGGGCACATTTTTTAGCCTCTTCCATGTACATGTCCCAGTTCTTAACAGCAATTCTGCTAACTGCGATGAGGAACCCTTTTTGGCTAGGATCTCTGTGGTGGAAATCTAAAGCACCCAGACACTTATCGTAGCCACAGACTTCACACTCTCCTCCGTTGGCCTCAATGAACTTCCTCTTTAGTTCATACCTACGATCCCTAGCATAGCCTGTTTCGTAGTATGCCTGTCTATACGACTTCGCCTTTAGTTTGAAGGCTGGGTCGTTCTTTTTTTCCTCATAGCGTTTCTTAGAAGCGATTGTTCTACAGGCTTTACACCTAAGGGCAAGCCCATTTGATTGGCTTCGGTCTACATGGAATTCAGAATAAGGTTTAGTATCCTTACACGTTGAGCATGGTTTATTCATACAGTTATATAGGTTATGTCACCTCTACTCTCTCAACAATTCTGTCATTTCTTCTTCTTTCTCCAACTAGGTTTCTTCTCCCTAGTGGCTATACGCTGCTCACAGAGGCTCTCTGGGTTGTGTAGCTTACACATGTCAAAAAAACCACACCACTTGCAAAATTGGTTTTCCATAGGTTGGAAGTCAGCCTTCTTCATCTTCCTGATCTTCCAAATCTGATCAACCTTTTTCTTTAGATAGTGATGAATCTGGTTCGGAGAATACTTGCAGGTAACAAAATGCGAGGTCAGCGGGT